>Ga0209282_1000983_pt1 | contig 14896 bp, 8 predicted proteins | sample Mtrugardesep15_FD_187529 | JGI IMG/M metagenome (GOLD analysis project Ga0209282, IMG submission 187529) | Root nodule microbial communities of legume samples collected from California, USA - M. trunc garden sep15 (SPAdes) (version 2) | ecosystem: Host-associated > Plants > Roots > Nodule...
AACCAAAACGAGGCATATTTGCAGGGACCAAAACCATATTTTAGCCATATTTATACATGATGCAATTGCAGATACATACCCAAATCTAGGGCTTATCAAATCTTCCGTTGCTTGAAGGTGACTTGGAACAGAAGCAAACTGAGGTGGAATATTGAGAACAGAAATGTACACAGAAGCTGTTGCAAGATTTCCATTTACATCAGATATTGTATACCAAAATGAATCATCTCCATAATAATCTGCATACGGTGTGTAGCGAAAGATCCTTCCATTCTGTAGAAGTGAACCATGATCTGACTGACAAAGTAGCACAAGAAGGGCCATTTATCATATTCCAAAAGAATATGAAGAAATCAAGATGAAGATACTAGATAATATAATGGAAATTATGACTAAATTATAATTTTATAACTTCACACATTTTTAGAAAGTACTATAAGGGCTAATATATAGGCTAATATAAAGGTTGTCACAAATATAAGCAAGTTACTTTTCTTTCGATCCTTTAACTTAATTTTCAGTGTCAATTTGCTCATTTACTTTGTTTTGCAACAAATTTGTCCCATGTTCTCAAGGATCAATTATGTTAGCTTGATTGGGAATTGGGACTAAGGCTTGCTTCTGTCATAGGATTTTGATCAGTGCTATCAACGATTGATAGCGGATTATGGCGGAACATATCTTACTTTAATTATTCATCACACGGTGAATAAATACTGAGGTGAGTATTAAATGAATTGCTTGAATATCAAAGGATATTTAAATGCTGCAAAAATTGAATCATTTCTTTGTTTAACATCCATGATTCCATGAACAAGAAGGCTAGGAGAACGTAAATGAGATTTCAGAGACTCAAATGAGAAAAGTTAGAATCAACATAGAATAATAGGAACAATAAGGCTAGGAGAATGTTCCAAATGAATTGATAACATATCTTACTTTTGAGAATTCAACTATACTTGCATTATCGCCGGCAAAATAATCATTTGCCAAGGCATCGAAGGCAACAGATTCATTCTCCCAAATAGATAATGTATCATCATTGGCTTTAGGAAAATATTCACCTATATGTCATCCAACAAAAGAATCATTAAGGCATACAAAGCAGCATATTTTACCAAAACTAGATTAGTAAATAACAAGATGTTTGAACTTACTACTATACACATTGATACTAAGAGGACATGGCAATAAATGATTGCCATCAAAAGAAGCACAAATCTCATAAGTGCCAACTTCTTTAACCATATAGCTACAGCTGTATGATCCATCCTTATTATCCATGGTGTCCCATGTTGAAAATCCAGAACTATTAATTGAAGTCATCTCCAATTTTAACCTTGATTGTTGTGAAAGGACCGGGTTTAAATAGGAATCCAAAAGATGAACAACTACTCCATTTTTTGACATCTTTGGTACCTTTGAAGAAAACCTCACAATACTCGACACGGAGATATTTACTTCACCTGCAGCAAGCTAAGGATGCGTTATCAGAAATGATTGTAAGTGTTGATAAATATAGATTTAAAGGATATACATGATCAGAAATCATCTCACTTTTGTACGTGAATTTTGAAAATGATGGCATGACGTATTTCATTAGATGTCAGTGTAAAACTGATTTACAATGACAATGTATGTCCATTAAACTCAATAAATACATAGAAAAATTTAACAAATATATTCCTAAGGAAATATTCTGTAGCTAAGCTAAGGACTATAAATAACTAATAATTAGATTTTTAGAAGCAATAAACATTTCATTGTCACCTATGAGGATGTCAACCTTATCAAACCATATTTTTAAAATCATGTACCTGATTTTACCTCTTTTCGGAATGAATGACCCTCATTCAATAATATGTTTCCACAATACACATTAATATCATAAAAGCCACTTTTCTCTGGTGTGTATTCCACTTGAAATGCACTGGTACTTACAGAACTCCCACTCACATTTGACTGAAACCAAGAAAAGATCTCATTATTAGTGTATCAAGTTATGAACATTGTACACCAAAAAGTTATGTTTGTATTCCTCACATTGTTGCCTAGCTCTACTGAAGGTGAAGGTGATGAGGCGATTTCCATGTGACCGATACCATCATATCTCACTCCTGAGTCCACTCTACTTCCTAATATCAATACCAATGTATATTATAACTAGCAAAATACAATTATCAAATGTAGAAGGGAATGTAATAAAAAAGAGTTTATCCTTTGAAATACCAGTTTTGTTTAACATAGGATATATGATCGGCGAAACACTGTAGGAGTCATTATCTCTTAAGATTTGTACTTGAAGTATGCCTTCTTCAACAGGAGAAGGATATTGATACATGTCATTCAAATAAACAGAGAATTCTGCTCTTTTCCCAACAACTGAATCATTTAAACCAGATCCATTGACAACACTTTTTACACCGTCACAATAACCTGATCCGGAAAAGAAAAAAAAAGACGAAACAAAATTAAAAATAATAAAATTTAAATACCGTTATGTTACAACAACAAAAGTAAATAATCAAACAATAACAAATATGTAAACATTGCAATAAACTGAAAGTTCAGACTTCAGACGGAGAGAGGAAGACGACTAGGAATGAAACTTTACCTATAAAAACAGTATAAACATATGGCATATTGGAAATACTTTTATTATGTTTAGCATCATATATTGTTAATATAAAGTTCCCTGGTTCCCAATTTCCAAAGGAAAACAACTGAATTCCAGTATCCACTTCCTCAAAATGTAGATCAGCTATTGGTATTGTCAAATTTGTGTTTCTTTCAACAACTTCAACATCGAATGGATACAGTCCAGAAACCAGGTTTTCGTATTGATCCAACTGATGTACAAAGATTTCCATCTTTGAAGACAATTGCCATGCATGATGTTCAATGTTCCATTTGGCAACACATTTAGAAGCATCTATAACACCTGGCATTTAAGGGAGAAATAATTCAAATTCGAAGACATAAATACCACGTATGAAATTCTAAAAAGAATATAATTTTGATACATTGTGAGTATAAAACGCTTTACTCTAATCACAACCACTGATATGTATGACTTTAAAAATATAAAAATAGGTATGATTTAAGTCAAATGTTTTGAATGAATTAACGATTATAATTGAATGAGAGTACAAAAAAATCTTTGCATTGATGATGTATAAGAATTAAATCCTTCTAAGAAATTCGATTCAACACAACAAACATGCAATGTGTATTGAAGCAAATAGCACAAGACCTGGATTCACTTTTAATGGTAAGGGAGAACCATTCAATGTTTGATTTCCTCCTTCTATGTGCATAGAGAAGTTTCCAGCTTTGGTTGCTACGAACTCAATGACTATATAATCAAACTCATTCCACCCCATGTTGGAGATATCAGGCTCACTTGCAACGGAACCATTTTCACTCAACATAGACAACTTAAAATCAGGCATATATGACACTCGAGTCGTCTCAGATATGCCGTTTCCAAATGCATCTTTAAGCAGCACCATAATTGTAGCTTTTGAACCAGCTTCAAACTCATGTTTCATCCCCTTCCATGATGCAACACACACCGATGGATACATGTTCCCTTCAGCCATACAATATTAACATAAAACAATAATTAATGAACCTACATTATGTATAACATCATGATATGCACCAACTAATTCAACTTAGTGAATTCATTCATTCATACACATCTTACTCGAATCGCCAAATTAGCAACTAAAATACCCTAAAGAAAATGCAGACAGACATGTCAATGCCCGACTTTGCGATATAATCAAACTCATTCATGCTACTAATAGACACCTACGAAAATCAAATCTACCTACATTCTGTATAACATTATGATATGCACTAACTAATTCAAAATATACACACAGAACATGCAGATAGATGTATAAGAATTCATCATGTCTTACTGAAATCGTCAAAATAGCAACTAAAATACCCTAAAGTGCTCGTCTTTCCAACAGTTAAGTAAGCGTTTTGATTATACCTGGTTCAACTTGGAAATGCAACGACGAATCAAAAACTTTGTAACGATCCTCACTAATGAGCACATTGAACAATCCAACCTTAATAGGAGTGAAGGAAATCTTCCAATGATCAAAATCTCCTTCGAAATTCGTCAACACCGTGGAAACATAGGAACTATTCCCTTCCTTTCCATTGACATTAAGTATGAGATGGAAATTATTTTTGTCAATTTTATCACCATTCTCAAGTACTTTAACCTTAATAGTTGCAGTTTCACCGGCCCTAAATGTCCCCTTATCATCCCACCAACTGAAAGCAATCATAGGCAATTGTGATCTATCTGTGATAGAACAATCAAAATGATAAACATTTTCATAACTTGTTATAATATTTTTAACAAGAAAATTAAGATAAAAGAATTGTGATGCTAATAGTTGTAAATTGCGGTCTGCAACTGCAATTCTGTGACCGTAATAAAAATACAATTGCGGTCATATATATCCACATTGTTTAGTAATATCAAAGTTCAGTGTAATCGGTACTGATAATGCGACCGCAATTTAAAACCATTTTGCAGTAAACTGCTAACCTGTGGAGTATGATATTGGGGAGAAAGAGAGAGCATAAAGTGAAATGAGAATGAGTAGTACTAGTATCTTCATTTTTATTTTCTGTTAGAAGAATCCAATCATAGTAGAAAAGTGATCTTCTATTCTGTTGATGAAAGTGAGAGCGGTTAGTGGCAGTTTTTATAAGCGGTTCGCGATTCGAATTCGTGCTTAAACTAACACTTAACTTTTAATCCTCTACTTCCTAAGAACATTAATGAGAACTCATGCATATAAGAGTTTCTCAATTAAAATAAATTTATTGTTACATTTAGAGACTAGTCCTTAAAAGCTTTTAATATTTTCTTGTCATGAATCATACGTGCTTCTCTGAGATTCATATTAAAAGTTGGTTGCTAACCCTGCCTCTTAAATTACAGTCTACAAAGTATATAACGGTTACATCCAAGAATTAATATATTTGCATGCTTTAAAGGTATATTTTTAATTGTAATGAATATATGATTCAAATTTTTATTATGAACACTGCTCTTACCAAGTTTATTGCTCCAAGATGAGATGACATTATGGATTTGGATTAGGTGCAACATAACTACACAAAGTCACATACATCTCGTATGTCCAATTAAGATCGGATTGTCCAAAATTTGTTTTTTTGTTAAAATCCAAAATATCGAGCTTGACATCTAGACCGCCTGACCTTTGATCAAATGGCCGAGATGCATTTCAATCACATGATTGTGGCTGCACAGAGCTCATATCCATGACGATGACATTATTAGATATTTAATCATCTGAAAATATATGCCTAAACTTAATAATTCTAGAAAGAGAGAAAGACTAAGCAACTCCCGTCAAAAAAAAAAAAGACTAAGCAACTTGCTTTTTTGTCCGGGTCGGTCCAATAATTTTTATAAGTGAGACATAAAACAAGTTTTAATATATGAGGTCTTTTTGGTTTGCATAGAAGACTTTTCTGTTTATAAAATCTAATGAAAAATATATATTTTTTGTTGGTGGATCTAGAACGCTTTAGTAGCCTTATCCTTGAGAAGTAAAAACAAGATCACCAGATAATATTTTCTGTTTGTTTTCTAACCGTGTTCTTTATTACAAATTATGTGCATGCTAAGGAACTTGAAACTCTATTGAACACAATTTCTAGTACAAAAGAACAAAAACTAATTTGTTACAATTTCTCTGAGAATTGCATTTTAAAAGAAAAAAGCTGCTAAAACAACTGTTGTGGCTAGTAAGACGCATTAGAAATAAATTAAGAACCTTAAATGATGCTCTAGTCTAAACCAATAGAACAAACATGAAAGCATCGAGACCAAAAAAAAGACTTAAAAAATGAAGCAAGAGGGTATTTCTTTAGAACCAATCACTCTTGTTAATGTACCAGCTGCATAATCATCATATAGTATATAAGGATAGTATTATCACATGTACTTTTGTTGGACATCTTGGAAACTTGCCACAGATAGTTTAAATGGCACACCAATTACTAGTTTCATAGTGTCATCTCTTGAATCGAGTGTACTTAAAATATTCACCTTATTAGCTTCCTAGATTCCTTGTGCTTCCCAATAGCCTTCCACATATTGCTTTCTTACTCATTCACTTCCTTATTATAGTCGATGATTCTTTCTAATTTAGTGACTAGTTGCCAAAGGATTGGTACCTCTTATCGAGAAAAATTCAAAATCCAGTTGAAAGAGATAATATCTAAAAATAGTTGATAAACAGTGACATTCATCACGGCCAATTTTATAAGAATGAGTTAGACTTAATATAAAAACTTAATATGGTTTCAGAGTTTGTATGCTTGAGCCACCCACAAAATTATCATCGCGTCAATCCAATAGTACTGAGGGTGACGTTATACTGAAAAAAATCCAAGTTCCACATTAAAAAGAGACAAGGCCTTAAAATAGTTTATAAAGGGTGACACTTCTCACAAACAAGTCTTTTAGTAAAGACGAACTAGATCAATATAAAAACCTAACACCTCTTTCTTCCCATCTAAAACCCTCTTGTGATTTTTTGTTTTGTTGCAATGACATCCAAAACATCATCCAACATGCTTTCTTCTCCTAACTCGAGTCTACAATGGACAACCAAGAAGAACAAACTATTTGAAAATGCATTGGCAATATATGACAAGGAAACTTCTGACCGTTGGTACAATATAGCCAAGTTTGTTGGAGGGACAACTGAAGTGGAAATCAAGAAGCATTATGAGATACTTCAAGAAGACATCAAAAACATTGAGTCAGGCAAAGTTCCCCTACCTGCTTACGGAAGAAGAAATACAGCAATGTAAACATCAGCAGTGCAAATTAAGGTAACAGATCTGCTTCTCCCATTAACAACATTGTCAAAACAAATTCTATTTTTCAACTATATATCTCCATAATTAGAATTGTTCCTCTGTTAAAGAAACTAACACTTTACTTTTAATCCCTTACTTCCTAAACTACTTTAAACTTAAAAGTTATAAGGTCTTGTTTTAAAAACTCATAGTAATTGCAAGATTCTTTTAATTTTTTTTTTTTGGTCATGAATCATTAGTGTTTCTTTGAGATTCTTACTAAAAGTTTGTTGCCTACCACACCTCTTGAATTACAATGCACATAGCACAACAGCTAAATCCAAGAATCTGCATATTTTTCTTACTCGAAATTTTATTATGAATCTTACAGTTCTTGTGTACAAAGTTTATCCCTCCAAGATGCAATGGGATTATGGATTTCAATTAGGTGCAGCGTGCGCATATCGATCATCTGATCAAGATCGGATGGTTCATATGTTAAAGCATAATTCATTTTTTATTAAATATAAAATATCGAGTTTGAAATCTTGACTATTCGATCTTGATCGGACAACTGAGATGTGTGTGACTACATGTAATTACAGGATTGTGTCTGCACCCAACCTGGATCCATGACATAATTAGGTATTTATCAAAAATCTATGCCTAAATAGAGTAACTCTAGAAAGAGAGAAACACTAAGCAACCTTTTTTATATCCCCTCATCGTTTATATTTCTCCAGATCTCCTGGACCAGTGACAATCTTCTTCGTGATGACATTTGATAAGTATACTCCACAACAAAAGTAAAAACAAGATCATTAGATAACAATGAGTTTGCTTACTAACCGTGTTCTTTTTTGTTACAAATTATGTGCAGGCTAAGGAACTTGGATTGAACACCATTTTCTGAGAAGTTATTTAACAGTTAGGAGCATAGACATTTCTTTTTACTTCTCTGAGGTCATTACCTTGTAACTTTTTTTTAGTTGTCTGCAACTAATTTCTCTATGTATACCATTCACTATCGCGCCTTGTATTAAATATCGAGAGATAAAAAGCTCAAATACACATTGTTGCAACTTTCTATTCCGACAAATTGAGTACTTAATTTCAAACAGTTCATAAGAGGACTAAAGTTTTACAACCGAAGTAGAAAGTTAAAGCTGAATAAGTTTACAATGCTAACTACAGATACAAACTCCATGATAATCATATGAAACTGTAAAATACCACTTGAATGTTACACATGGTGTAAACAATTGTATTGTATGCATTAATGACAATATAGTCAATCATGTGTTCTCTAAGGTCTTAGTATATATATCATAAACTTACACAACACTTCTGTCATCTAATAATGATTCAGAAAAGCATTCTAGTTCTTTGTAGATGAATGAAGTTGTACTGAGTTTTCATCTTCGTTTATACTTTCACTGTTTTTGCCAAAATCCTTTGATGCATTAAATATCTGTTTCAAACAATAAATAATAGGTCGCCCTTGTTAGCATCATAATCAAAGGGTTTATTGATGTATATACATCCACGGTAGAAAATATACCTTTTGAATTGTGTTTCTCAAGCATCTTCTGTGTTCATCAACAGATGCATGGATAAATTCATGAAAGTGATTTCTTAATTTAGACACAAAACTCCCATCCCCGGACTTCTTTCTTTGACAGAATGTGACTCTTTGTGCTGGCTTGACTTGTAGTTTTTCATCAGTCTGGTTCCTGTTTGAATCCATTAACACCTGAAGCCATCAACATAGTTAAGTATGAAAGGAAACTCTGCATGAAGATTTTGGGTTATCTTGTTTGAAACTGGTTTTTAAGGCATCTAATTTCCCTTTCTTTTATTTCATATTTTGGAAACATGATTTATGTATGACAATATAACAACTAATACACTCTTTCACATAAAATTTTTACCATCATAATACCCATTATAATAATCTTTCAAATTGACATGACACATAAATAAATTAATTAAATGTAATTACATATGTCATAAATTAATTGAACATAACTACACACGTGACGTGTCAGACACATTGACACGACATTATAAATATGAACTACCAAGTATTTCAAAGTTCAAACATGCTTTTTTACAAACATTTTACATGCACCCCTCTTCAAACACTTCTGATCACACTTCAAAGTTCAAATTTACCTCTCTGAATGTTACACCACTATTCACAAGCATGCGAGAAAATTTGAAAAGAGTGATGAAAATAAGTGGCAGTGGAAAAAGAAAAACCTCAACACAAAAAATCACAAAAGTGCAATTCTGAAGAATATATACAAGGTAAAAAAAGATAATATTCATATTGATGAAATGAGAAGAAATCAAAAAATAATTGTGATGAATAAGGGATTTTACCAACGACGTCGTATGCAGTGAGGTTGAAGCCAGGCCCTTCAAAAAAAAAAATTAAAACAAAAGTGATTTTCTCTTGTGTTGTGTTTTTATCCATATATCTATCTAATCTAATTTGTACCTTTAATAAATCAAAGTGCAATTGGCATTTGTTATTTTTACTAGATCTTCTGTATTAGATAATTGATTAAAGTCTGATTAGGTCCAGTTGTTGGTTAAGTTAATTGGTTTTTTTTTGGTTATAATTATCTTTGTAACTACTTTCTGTCAAAAAAACACTTCGTAACTACTTTAGTATCAGCTACACAACTGCAAGTATATAAGCCAGAGAAAGTTTATGAGTGTGATGTGCCCAAATAATATTGATTTGTGCTAAAAAAACTTTGTTAGTTAAGTTTCTTTGTTTAATTTTATTGATTTCATGTGAATGTGTCCAAATAATATTGATCTGAGTATGTGCCTATGAAACACTTTCTCGTATAAGCTGATATACGCGAAGATTAATGTTTCATATATCATTGGTAAAGAGACAAAATAGTGTTCAAATGAGGGGTTGCAATTGCTTCAAACCTCAGTAAATCTTGTGTGTGTATACTTCGTGCTTCTAATTTTTGCTTGATAGTTTTATGTTTCAAACCAATTTGGAGAATCTTTTAGTTGAATTTTCCATCTATTGCTTCATAAGAGGATTGGAGTGCGACATTGATAAAAGGAAAACACATTCTAACATATGGAAATCATGTCAAGTGAAACAAGTCCAACTTATAAACAAAGAAACAGACGAGATTTTTATCTTTTTCCCTAATATTAATTATGAAATGATCAACGTAATTTTTTTTATCTTTTCCAGTCAATTTTCTTCATCATGTTTTAAAGAGAAGGTGATACTTAGCAAGAAACATATAGATTCAGAAAACACATTAATTTAGGGATAACTCCATGTGTAATCAGAAAACATGGCAGGTGAATATAGGAAAATTTGAGATCATTCCACGTTTTGACTTAAGTATTTGTGTTAGCACAAACTGATGTATTTGTGTTAGAAACTGGTTTTAAGCATTTTACTTTTCATCAATAATTAAAAATAATAATTAATCCCCTATTAGAGTCTGAAAAACTCGTGAAACATGATTTAAGCCACACAACATCAGCTTCTTTACAATATATAAGAATCTGGAACTCTTCATTTTTTCTGGGCTGCCAAACTATGAAGGTGGGAGAGGAGAATACACGTACACTAATCTACACAAACTCTTGTGCTCTACCGGATCGATCCTACTACAATCAATTGTGTTCTTCACGCTGACAAAATTGCTTTTCTAATTGATAAAATTGACGAAAGGCAAAATTTTCTCATTAATACATAATCGACTTTAATTTGCGAGCCTTGGTGGCTTTAGAAAGTATATACTCCTCACAAACCCTTTTCCAACTTCACCTACAGCTTTTAGCACCTTCCGAGGGTCATATCCTTCCTCGACCACTTCCTCTTGTTTACGCTTCTTTGAAAAAGAAAGAAAAAACAGTGATCAGAAGATCCATTTGCATGGATTTAGGAATTCATAAATATACTTTGCACTAAATCAACAATATATGCACAAATTGTATACCTTGGAAGGAAACGATTTCTCCCACGTCAGGCCGATGACGTCGCCTCCTAGAGAATCATGCCATAACTGGAATTTGGTGGAAAACTCTTTCTACAAGTTATAAGTGATGATATCAAGATTAGTAAAGAGGATGCCACCAAATGGAAACAATACGAGTATGTTCAAAATCAAATCATTTTAATTGTACTCACCTCTAAATCTTTGATAAAGCGCCTTGATGGATCAAAGTCTACCAGCAACTTACTTTTAAGTTCCTCTGGCCGCCTACCCTTCAAATCTTTAGGCAACAAAAAGGGTTGGAAGAACTTACCAGCATGTCCTTTAGCAACTTGTGTTCCTGTTACATTTCCAACGAGAATATCATTTGATTAGTTAAGCTTGTGCCAATGAAGATGATAACATGAGGGAAAGGTCAGATTGTACATAAATTTCTAAGCATACTGAAACCAATGTCATCCTTGTCTTATACGTTTCGAAAATGCTGAATATTTTATCATGCACACAGAAAAACCTGCTATGCCTAATGAAATTGTACACTGCCTTGCTAAAAATTATTATCATTATTCCTTGTCAACTTATGATATCCCCCATCATCCTTGAACCATTTTATGAATGTATAATTCTGCAAACTACCAGCTATTAAGAACTATGCTATTAAGAACCATACCGTGACCAACTTCTGATGAGAAGAGAAGCCTCTGAGGATATGCGAGTTTGGCCTTGTGGAGAAGAATGATTGCATCATAGTTATTTAAAGGAGTTCGCAAAAGGCACTGCAGCAAGATTTGAATAATTCATTAGTCTTTTAAAGGAAATCAAACTGTAACCGACAAATGAAAGTTGAAACAAATAAACTAAAATATCTGCTCAACTTACCTCCCATCTGTATGGACCAATTTCCTCCTGAAATGTGAGTTTCATCAACAAATTTGCACTGCTTCGAGCATATGCAACTAACCTTTTAAGTTCCTGTTAATGATTCATTACAACGCAACAAATACCTCGTTATCAATTAGCATGCACTCGCTAAATTAAACAGTATTGAAATGTTGACATCAAGGTTCAAAACAATAGTATACTTATCTTTTACTGAACCCAAACTGGTGTGACTATTAATTATCACTCTAAACATATTGTTACTTAAAGACAGTCATATATTGTAGAGAAATTATTCCTAGAATTTAGTGACTAAACAACTGAGTAAAGAGACATTACATTACAATTAACAGAGAGGGATGCATTCAAGAAACCTCCAGCCATATGAAATAATTATATCCAATTTAGAGAATAACTAACCAGTGCACTAGGTGATAATCCAGTCCAAGCCTTAGATGCTTTATCATAAACTGTAGCTAAGAACATCACTGGCCCTACAGCTTGCTCATTCTCTCCCTGACTTTTTCTTCTTAGCAAAAAGTTATCCTGAAAATCCACAGTTATCATCAAGAACATATACTTCCTAAAGACCAACAGTAACAAGATTTTCCTTTCTTTTATATTGAAGAGGAAATCCCCAAAAATAACACAGACTACAAACAAATCAACAAATTTTTACTTAATTATGTACTAAGACACACAACTTACATTTATTTCTTTTCCATCACTTGGGCTCAAGTCATTATTTATGTCAACAACCAAAGGAGAATAAGTCCAATCATAGTTTGAGAGCAACTGCAGGAACCTGTCAATGAAATAAAAGTGTTATAATGTGTCCAAACAAATCAATAACCACAATTTCAAATCAGGATGCTCAGTTCTGGCCTCCTTGGGTAATTGTCTGTCCCAACTTCACACCCAGCTGTGAAACCCCTTACCAAGGGAATGGCCACATCAACCGTGGTAATGAGATTTGCGACATTCCCACAAGAAAATCAGGTTTAGGGAGTACACTAACTACATTCAATATCTCCCAAAATCTGCTGAGTAAATGAGTAACAATAATTAAGAAACACACCTCATAAACCCGGTGATCCGCGAGCAGGGAGCATTAAATGGCAAAGGATTAAGAAAGAGATATGCAACCAAAAGCTCAATGGCCTCCTCTACCAAACAAGCAGAAAATAGATGTGAAGCAGCCCAACGTTTTGCTAGTCTAGACAAATAAGAAACCTATGAGTTACAGATTATAAATGGAATGGAACATAACTTGACATATAAATTTTTTTAAATGCTCACCTAACTATTGGTCCATATATTGGGTAACGACTTTGTAGTCCATTAATCATGCTAGCATGTTGACCACGAATCAAAAGCTTCTTGTCGGCAGAATGTACCCGCGTTTTTTTATCATTCCCAACTGCATATTGAAAAGGTTTGATAAGTGAAACTCAAAAATGGCATTTCCATTTAAATCATCAATAATCATGCAAGAAGTGTAAGCCATACTTTCTTTGAGTAAACTAAGGGCCCTCTCATGCAAAATTTTAAGACGAAATGCATATCCTGACATTAACACATCCACGTCATCCTCAGTTGCAGTGCATGTCATCCCCCACTTCTTTTGAAGACTGCCATAATAACATAATCGCATCATATTAAACACTGAAAAAGAAGAACAAGATATTGAAGCAAATAAAGGACATAAGTTCCCACCTTTTTCCAATTTGAATAAGGTAACTAGATTTTGTTTTTTCAATTGCAATTTCATCCATTGGCCAGTGCCCCGAACCTTCCAGCTGTAAAGAGAGAACAAATAAACTCTTGGTAAATTTTCTCTGCATAGGTCAATTCATTGAGCACCACTGGAGCATAATGTCATACCTGAATCATAATTTCTAGTGGTTGAATGCATGATGGAACCAACTTATTCAGTCTGAGAGATGCAATTTTTTCATTAGCTAGAAGATGAGGTTCAGGAGGGAAGACTGATGTAAACCTGAATGCTGTAAATGGTAATCAACACATATCGTTAATTTGGATGAGATCGAGCTTCAATAAATTCAACAAAATAGAACTTAGAAACGCTTGTATTGCCTTTTTTTTCTTTGGCAAAAAGTTTTCAGTTTTGGTTTATAATAACACACCCCAAGCATTGACACAAAAGACTTCAAAGATAATTTGTTCTGGTGGGTAAATTACCAGAGTCTAAAGGCTGTACACTAGACACCTTCAAAGGGAGGCCTTCAATAAGACGCAAACGCTTTGATAGAAGATCAAATGCCTCGAGCAAATTTCCAGAGTGTGCTATTGGATCTGTGGGTTAATCATTTCAAAGAACATCAGCTGTTAATGATATAAGTATAGAGAAATGATATTCGAACATCCATTTGGTGACAACTTTTGTGACAACTTTCTCTCATACTCACATTATTTTTTACTTTATCTCTCTATTGTTTTGGTTTCCGTGCAAATACCTACTTTTTCTTTGTAAATTATGGGTGTCACATAAGTTGTCAACCAAATTGGTTGTTCAAATAACGCTCCTCATAAGTATATGGGGTAAAAAAAAAGGAGGCTAGGTAAGATGGTTTACCTACAGCACCATGAGCCAAAGAGAAATCAAGTTGATCCACAACTACTACAATATTTTCCTTGGATAGAGATAGATGCCGACTAAGCACATGCTCGGCTATTTTTTTCAAAATCAGATGCCTTTCCCATTTCTGACATTCCCATACTATTTTAGAGAAAAAAGCACTGCCATGTTAGACATATTATCTTGGCCAGCAAGACAAGAAAACTACGCTAATCATACTTGATCAACTAAATACGTGAATTGCCACAATAGATGCCTCACCCGTGCTTTCTGCAATTCTACTGTCTTTAAATCTTCTAAGCTCTGATTTTTCTCCCCAAAACTTCCGAAATTCAAGAGCCTGCTTGAAATAATGAGTAAGGACGGTGGTACATTCAAAGCAACAAAAATTTGAACATGAAAGGAGAAACAGAGTGAACATGAACAAAAGAACGTACCTCTTCTTTACTTTCAGCATTCGGACCAATATCAACCATCCTAAATGCTTTCTCCAAATCACTGACTGAAATTCCTATGAACAAGGGCTCTTTATCAAGAATTGACAAGCCCTGAAGTTGTA
>Ga0209282_1000984_pt1 | contig 14894 bp, 6 predicted proteins | sample Mtrugardesep15_FD_187529 | JGI IMG/M metagenome (GOLD analysis project Ga0209282, IMG submission 187529) | Root nodule microbial communities of legume samples collected from California, USA - M. trunc garden sep15 (SPAdes) (version 2) | ecosystem: Host-associated > Plants > Roots > Nodule...
CAAGATATCCGTCTCCATATGTCTTCCTTCTCCTTTACCACCGTTCTTTGTCGTCGTTCTGGTCAACTTGATTTAGTTGGTAGGATGATAGCGAACAACTTGCCATTCACGAATTGTTTTTTTTTTCCTGAGATTCATGCAAATGAAGGATGTGTTTTGTGTTCTCTCGAGATTATGCTTACACACATACGAGTATATGTAGAAATTCAGAAAGGAAATAACTGTAAAAGCATACTTACACTAGCTTTGCTTCAAAGTTCCAAAGCTTGGCCATCTTTTGAAATTATAGAGATCGCATGAACCCTTTAATTGGGTTTTTTAACCATTAAGTTTGATCAATAGTTTGGAAAGAAAAAATGGTTTTATGTTGTTAAGGCATGGTTCTTTCTCTATACTTTCTGCCACACACACAAACTCATAGTGCCACCATGAATTAATATTATATGAATTTGCATATTTTTTTCTATAATTGCATGAATTTTTAAAGGTGGATATATCTTAAGACCCGTGGAAATGACTTTTCGTCTGTTCCAAAGCAGCTACAACCATGCATGAGCATTTTGTTGACATGTTCTACTTTAGCCTGCATTATAATATATTGAGAAGAGTATTTGGTTGGTGTGGAATTTGTATTTTGGACTGTAGTGTCGTGTAAGACTTTACTAACATAAGTATTTGTTGGAGAACTCGTGAAACAACAAAATAATGTTTTCAGTTTATTTTCATACTTCAAGATAATTTATAAAAACAGTATATAACTTATATAATAATAATTTAACTTTTATCTTATGTATATAGAAATAATATGAACACTTTCTGTAAGATGCTGCAGATGTAGTTTTAATAGTACTTGGAATACCTACCACAGAATAAAACCAGATTTTGTTTGTACTATTAGAGCTCTCCTTAGTAGATTAAGACCAAACAAAACTCAATGCTAACCGGGACCTGGGAATGATTGAAGGAAACAGGGATGGGGTATCCTGGTTGTCATGTCGGTTTTTAGATGACTTAAAGAATGTCAGACTAATCCCCACGATGTGGCCGCCCATTGACCAAACTAATCTTGTTTATTTCCATCTATTCCACACATAATTCTTTCTGTCTATCATTACATTTAATTAACACACTGTTGAGACTTGAGAGTCCTTTGAAGTGCCAGACATGGTTTTAAGTTGTGATTGCGAATGCGGGTATTGCGGCCATTGCGACACGCATGGCAGTCTGAGGCGGCTGCCATGCTCACTACGTTGCGGTTGTTGCAGACACTGCCGTAACTATAATATTGCTGCCTTAGCAATTTGACACCATGGTGCCGGGAGCAACAACATACTAATGATAATATAATTGGGCTAGTTTATATAGGACTTAACGCAACCCCACAAAATTGGTTTATGTGGTGATGACTTTCTCCACTTATAGAGAATTGCTCTAGCTGTCCCTCAAGTTGCTCAAAAGTCTCTCGGATAACTTTCGATTGCACAAATTTATTGGGAGTTATGACCCGATTCTTTTTTTTTTTAATCGGGTCTCGTAACTCATGATCGACTTATTTTTAGGGGCTTAGCAACTTGAGGGCCAGATAAAGCAATTATCTCAGTTGTAAACATTTGTTCAGATCATCTATAGTCTAATATGAGACTCTTTAACACACACTCTCACGTCCAACATTATTGGACTTGGTACGTAGATATAAACAGCGGGTGATCCGATAGTTGAAATCTAATAGAACATGATCCAACAAATCATCTAGGACGAGACTCTCACTTGTAAACATTTGTTCAGATCATCTATAGTCTAATATGAGTCTCATTAACACACGTCCTTACGTCCAACACTATTGGATTTGGTATGTGGATATAAATGGCGGGTGATCCGATAGGGGAAATCCAATAGGAGATGATCCAACCAATCATCTAGGACGAGACTCTCATAGCATCTTAAAAATCTAATAGGAGATGATCCAACAAATCATCTAGGACGAGACTCTCATAGCATCTTAAAAATTATGGTTGGGACTAACACAATATCATAAAACCGGTTTGAACGGTGATGATTTCTCCTGCTTATAAACACTTATTCATACCATATCCTCATTCACTGTGGGACTCTCTTTACACACCCCTCACACTTGACATTATTGGACTTGGTGCATGAATATAAATGTTTGGTGACTGATTGCGGAAACCCGATGACCCTACAAATATTAGAGGATACAATATTAAAGTTTTGGTTTGACCAAACATAACCACACAAAACCAACATGTCTGGTGACCCTCATTTATAAACACATATTTAGACCATCTCTCATCCAATTGTGGGACCCTTTAACACCCCAACGTCCAACGTTATTGGGCTTGGTGTGTTGATATAAATGATGGTTTGTCTGATAGCGAAATTTGATAAGAGGTGGCTCAACGAATCTTAAAGGTGGCTTCAATACCAATCTTAAAATTTGTGGTTGTGCCTAATGTAATTACACAAAACCAACTCGTGTGTGGTGAGACAAACCAATCACACTTTAAACCGACACATAATAATTAATCTCAGTTATACTCATTTCCCATTTATTAGGATTAGATGGTTAGACCAAGAGTTGTCTTTTTTATGATAGTTTTAGTTACAAATTTGACTCTGAGGTGTCTAGAATAACGGTATTTTTCTACATTATCGTTTGCATGAAATATGGCTCTCCTATGAGTTGTTGTTTGCCTCCAGTTGGCCTTTGAGTTTTGTTACACAAATTTGGTTGGTACCTAGTACCTACCAATCACAATCATCACCAATTAAAATTGATTTTGTTATTTATTTACAAATGTAATCAATCCCCATGTTAAGTATAAATATCCTGTGTTTTGATTTTGCTTAAGATAAGTAAGTAGCTAAGTACCAACCATTTATACTTAATAGCCCTTTTCCTCTTAGAAGACTTCCAAGAAAAATGGAAACACTTGGAGCTATCCCTGATGATGGTGAATGGGAATGCTTCCGCAGAATATTTGCAACTGAAGACCATGATGACTCTCCACCACAATTACTTGATCAAACCTCTCTTCTGCTTGGAGAAAATAATGGGAACTTTGGAGTACAATCCATGTTTTGCTCCCATTCTGAAGCTGAGGGAAACATGAATACTAATGTGTTTTATTCTTTTGATTCTCACATCAACTATAATTCACAAGAAAGTAATCATAATACTCAAGGTCACACAAACTACTATTTTGATTGTTCTGATCATGTGGTAGCTAACAATAGTGACAAAACAGAGAATTTTGATCACAGTCAAGTTCAACCTATTGTTTCTTCCACCAAACAGTTGAAGCTGAAAAGGATGCTTGGTGTGCCAGAATTTGATGTGCAAGTAGAAGATAAGATAAACTCATGTGGGAATCCAACTAAGAAACACCGTGCTTCGAAAGATGTAAGCTTAATTTGTCTATATCTATAATCATATGATACTAACTCAATAAGTTAATTAATTTCACATTCTTGTCTACCAGATGTCAGATCAACGTTAAGAGTCCGACCTAATAGTATAGGACAAAATTCAAATCCTCTCCGAGATGGATATAAAATGATCATTAGCGTCACTTTAATAGTTAATAACAATAATTTGACATTTTAGGAGTTTGTAACGGTTTGTGCTCGTGGTTTTGAAATTCAGGTGCAAAGATGCGCGAATAATGCAGAGTCCAAGAAGAGCAAGAAGGTTGATAGAAATGAGAACAAGGCAGAAGAAGCCAATGCAAGTGTAGATGGACACACCTCTAGTGGTTACACCTCAGAGGAACAAAACATGTGTGAGGAAAACAGTGGAGGAGCTTCTGCAGCATCTAAATCAACCATGTCTCTCAACTCCAATGGAAAGAAAAGAGCTAGTAGAGGATCAGCAACAGATCCTCAAAGCCTTTATGCAAGGGTAATTATCAATTTCTTTTGTTTAACTATTCCTCTTTTTAATCTCCATTCTGTGAACCATAGCATGTGACCTCCTTTTAATCCCCCTTGAGGCGTAGCTGGATTCGCGAAGCGAATGAAGTAGACAGCAATATATGTGGTGCTTATTGTCTTTTTGAATCTTACAGAAAAGAAGGGAGAAAATAAACGAGAGACTGAGAACTCTACAGAATCTTGTACCAAATGGAACAAAGGTAACTTATTTTTGTATGAATGTTTTTCAGTTTAAAGAGGCTTGTAACTATTTGAGAGATGTATAATTTCATATATGGATGGTCATACAGGTTGATATAAGCACAATGCTTGAAGATGCAATCCAATATGTGAAATTTCTGCAGCTCCAAATCAAGGTAATATATGGATCGCGAAAGATAGACGAATAATAATTAATTTCTGTTTAGAAATATCAAGGTGTATATGTTCAATCAGAATAACATCTTTTTAATATGAATTTTTTATCTCTTATATAGCTTCTAAGCTCTGATGATCTGTGGATGTATGCTCCAATTGCTTATAATGGACTTGACGTTGGATTCAATCTCAACCGGAAGATTTCTCCACCACCATGAGCTTAAAATTAAATCTGTTTATGAGTGATATTAGATTTAAGAACTTAACTCGTTTACATATAATCATGTATTATGTATAATCTAATGATTTGGAAATCCTACCTATTTTAATATAGGATTTGCAAATTATTTAGTTTCTGAACAATTATTTTCTATTCTGTAGTTTTTAATAGTGTTCCAATTTCCAAACAAGATGATTTGTGTTCCAAAATTTGTTTCTCATGTTGCATGAAACATTGTCAAGTATGCAGTTGTAAGACTTTTCTGTCAATAAGATTTGCTTATATATTTGGTCAAAATAAAATATTAGCTTATACATCCTTCGTAGACCATGCATGCTTGTATGAATGGGAATGACCAATGCAATCTCTTGAGAAGCTTTGATGAATAATACTATTGGATTATTGGTTATAATTATATGTGTTAACATGTCATGAAAAAATTTAAATTATGAATTAAGTCGAGCAAATAACGTCTCTTACATCAGTTTCTAAGTTCTAAAGTACGAAATATTGACTCAACTAAAATCCAATAAAAAGTTAGCAAGGGTGCGCTTTATTAGCTAACAAATCAACACACCTATTAACTTCACGAAACACATGACAAATTGAAGTTCTCCAACTAAGAATGTGAAGAGAAACAACATATTGAAAAATAGGTTGAATGATGGTGTTTAGGATGAGTCAGAAGTCGCCATTTTAACCACCAATGAACGTTTCAAAAATATCATTTTTGTGATCAAATTGTTAAGCAACTTTAATTCCAAGACGTAGAGCTAGTAATTCTTTTCAAACAGTCGAACAAGTTCCTAACGGTAGATTCTACTAATAAAATCGCAACAAATAGCAATGCCAGAAAACGTCCTATAAGATCCATTTATGTTAACGTTGAAATAGTGTTTTTTTTAATCATTCGGGTCTCTAATCAAACCTCAACATGTACCATCACTTTAATTTGATATATTTATTTCAGTTTTTGTTGAAGGAAATAAGATTCTAGTAATAAAATGTTTTACATAAGTAATAATGTTTTTTAAATAATAGTAAAAATGATATAATCTGTTCCATTCTCGTTTTTTAAACAATGGAAACGGAGTGTTTCGTGGTTTAAAAATGTCGAATCCTGTCTCAATCATCATTTGTCGGTACTATTTAGAGTATGTTCTTTGGCTTGGGCAGTGCATATAGTCCATGTTGTTATTCTATAATTCAGAAGAGAACGAAACCGCGTTTTTTACTTCATTCCACTTCGCTCCATTTTGTTCGATTAATCCAAACAAGACTCTTCAAAGTTTTCTTTACAAGATACATCATACATTTTTTTTGTTAAGGCTACATGATACATACTTGTATATATTTGTATGGTAGAATATTGTACGGTAGAATATAAACAAGAAATTCTATCGTAAAAAATGAAGAAGAAATTCTATAAAAAAAATTGACTTTGACAAAAGAAAAAAAAGATGAATTTGATTTTTACCTGTTGTTACGAAAAAAGAAAAAAGAATTTGTGATTCGGTAAAACCTGGTAGCATAACCTAAGTCGCTTTAGAAGCATTTGTATACGGTGAACCCATCCCAAAAACTGTGTTCACAGTTCTGATCAGTGTTCAGCTTCCATCAACGATTCTCATAACAAAAATGTCGAATCGTTACGGCCAAGGCAACAACAACAATAAGGGTTTCAACAAAGTACAGAAGAAATTTGTCCCTAAAAATCCGACTCCAACCTTGTCAACTTCTCTAAGAGAAAGCAATAGCAATAACTCGTCAGGTAGGGTTCAACCGGGGGGTATGAATGGCAATTTCGTGTATTATTTGCCGCAAGATGAAGCTGTCGCTGCTGGTTTTGGCGCCGAAGATGGTGGATTGGATGCCCTTGAATCTCAGAAAGTTGTTGATCTTCTTAATTCTCAGCTGTCTCGTTTGCTCAAGTTGAAACCCAAAGATTTTTGGTCACAAGGTACATCATTCTCAGGTTTATTCTAATCAGTTTAATTTTGATATAATATCACTTTGTAGCCGACACTTCTTATCGAAGAAGTGTCTATAGACATATCTATGTGATTACTTTCAATTGTCATTTTCTCAGATTATTACCGGTGTCAATGTGTCGGTGCTTCGTAGCTATCACTTAAGTAGTTATAATTAAAGTTAAACATTTTTAGTGATGTGATTTGACAATTTACAATTATGATTGATTGAGTATGTATATGAATTAACTTCTATTGTAAGATTATCTAACCAATACTTGTTAAAATTCATCATCCATGCATGGCGTGTGCTATTACATTGAAAATGTTTGTTCACCACGGTTTTGTTTTATCAATTTCTAACTGTTTTTTGTTGTTTTTGTTGTTTGTTTGGATTGTATTTGTAGTGGCTAGTGATACATCCCTACATGAGTTTCTCAACAGCTTTCTGCAATTTAGGAGCAGGTGGTATGATTTCCCTCACCGTGGGGCCAGAGGGATTGTTGCTGGTGTTATTTTTGGAGAGCATGATTTGAGCCGTCGTGTTTTCATGATATTGTATCGAATGTAAGTTTCTAATAAGTTGGAGTACAATGATTTCGACTCTCTTTTCCTTTAATCTTGTATGGTTTTTAAGTGGAATTTGTTTTGCAGGTCTTCCAATAGAGATCCTGGTGCTCGACCTGCTGATACACTCAGTTCAAAAGATCATGAAGGTGGGATCTCCTTCGCCCTTTTCTAGTTTGTGGACAGTGATCTCATTTTAGCCGAGCATACCATACATGATTTTTACGCGATTCGTCTACATGGTTTATTTGTAATTATTAATGATTGCTTGCAAATACAGCTCATAATATACGTTTCATGCACACGTGGGTTTTGTATCAATGTCTTAGCACAAAATGAGATCGCAACTTTTTTTATTTTCCTTTTTTAAATATTTTTGTTTTTATTTTAATTTTACCAATATAGTTTGCCCTATTACTTAATTTCCTTTTTTTAATTTCCTTATATTGTCATTATTTACATGATCCTTCTCTTCGTGTTGGCTGTGTACAAGTTCTGTGTCGCTCTTACTCACACTCACTCTTTCTGGTGGTTTTTCAAAAAACTACCATCTAGAATATATGTTGTGGATTTCGAATGGCAGGCCATGACGGATGGCATTCTCATGGTGCCATGGCACGGCGGGTTGAAAGTCAGGGTAAAGAAATGGAGACCCGACCCAAAACCCGCATGACCTGTCAGCAGTGTCGTCAAATTTCTGTAATGTTTATCTGATGGATTTTTTTAGCTGGCCGCCATAATCTTCCATCCATCATTGATAGCACTGCCCATAAGAGAAAATCCTAAAAGGTTTATTCTATCGGAGCACAATCCTTAACCTCCATTTCCCGTGAACAACATTATTTTTTTTTCCTTTTTCAGAGGATTGTTCTCTTTTCTGGAAACCTCTTCTCTTTGTTGTCTCTGATATCTGCTTTCTGTTGTCTCCTTATATTTCTTATTTTCTTTTTGTTTGTGTAACTATATTTAATCTGGTGTCATGGTTCTATTTTTTTTTCTAACTAGTCCATTTATATTACTATGAGTTTTGTGATATTAATTTTTATCAGCACTAGTCCATTTACATTACTATGAGATTTATGGTATTATTTGGTTTCTATCGATTTAGTTTATTGTATTTGTGTATTTTTATTATGGCTGTTATACTTTTGCCTTTGGCCACAATGCCATCAGATGTACTCTTTATAGCGGGTTTTGGCTTGCGGCAGGAATTGTAATCAGCCATCAATAACATTGCTCACAGGCAATGGTGGTAATTGATTCTTAAAAATGTGTTTGGGCATTTGCATATTTGACTCCTTATGTCTGAGTTGGAACATATAGCAACTAAACATCACACATTTACTAATGTATTTTTCATAAAATTATTTCTATTTATTGTTGGGCAATTGCCTCATATTTTGTATTCTTGGATTGTGCTGTTGTTCACTAATATTGCATGTAGTTATTTTGCAGGAGAAGAAGTTGCTTGATTTGCCAAAGTTGTTTGATATATGTGCTATATACAGTCATGAAAATGAAGAATTGACAAGATTGCTGGTGAGAATTTATACTATTGTGGAATATTATTAAGTTAGCATTACCTTAAATGCAGCATGCATTAAGAAAATTCTTTTATTTTGTTTTTGGCATCCTTAGTTTCAATAAACCTAGCTTCTAAGAAGAATTATTTAGAAACTAAAGGTTTTTCCTTTAAACAATTTCCCATGCTCTGATTAGACGATACACATATACTATATTCCACATCTCCTACAAGTAACAGAAAAAAGGTATTTCTGTTACTCCATTGACAGGTCCATAATAGACCCAAAAACATTTCCTTTGGAAGAAGCTATTGGGAAAAACCCAAGTCCCACATCGGATAGATAAGACTCTTGATAGCTCTTTATAAAGGAGACAATCCTCACCTTACGAGCCGGTTTTGTAAGGATGAGTTAGGTCCTAAATTTCAACAGAAGCTATCTTTTATAATGATGTTAATCTATCAATTGTCATGTGCGCATGTGGCTTTCAAATATATTTGGTACAATAGATTTTTTCACAGGCTCACAGCCTTTTTTCATTAAAATAAAATGGGCCAGAGATTAAGATTCAATAAAAATACATTTAATTTTCTGTTAAAATCACCTATTTCTCGGTACTTGTTTTTTCTTTGAGGTTTGTCATTGTTATTGTTATTGTTACAGTGATATGTTTCCATTGTGAGTTTGTATTGCTGATGCTGTTTTTGCTTTATTTGTATACAAAAACTGGATGAAGTTCATTATGATCTTTTAACCCTGGGAATCCTCCTCAGTCATTGTCAAATGGAATTTATGATATTATTTGGTTTTCTCTTTCTCCCAAACTGCACTGCTGCTTTATTTTGTTTCTTTCTCTGTTTGATTTTAAAATATTTTTTGGTTCACTTGAAAAGAACTTTCTGAAAAAAGATTACGTTATGATATATATATATATATATATATATATATATATATATATATATATATATATATATATATATATATATATATATCCAAGTGATATACATAGAAAGATTTATCCAATTTTTCGACACCATGTTTATTCTGTACACATTTTATGTTAAGAAAGCTATCTCAATTCAAGTGATTTCTCTATGCACGCTTTGTTGTGGTAATGACAGAGCATCCCTCCACACATTTAACCTGCCTTCCTTACGTTTCTTATTTATTCACTCTTTCAGGTTAAAAATGCTTTGCATGCTCAGCCTTGGTTGCATGATAGTTTAGCTGCAGTAACATCTCATTTTATGGTCATTGTAAGCACAATGCATGAACGATGCAGTTCATCATTAGAGGTATTCCAGTAATTGCCAAAGTGTAAATTGGATATTTCCATAATTGGCTAATTATTTTCTTTTCAGCTTTGAGTTTTTGTACTGTCTTTTGGTAAATAAGTCAATTTTATATGAAAATTGTAGTTCTGTTGATTCCTGTTATCAAAAGTATTTATTGCATTATGAATCATATTATTAGATAATTTATACGTTCAACTTTGGTGTTCTACAAACTGCTTTGGTCCACAAGACTTATGTATAATTACTTGACTTGATGGGCATCTTACCATTATTCCAATACTTCCATTTGTTTGGGTTCTGTTGTTTTAATACGCCAAGCAGAATAATAAAATAGAAATAATGGCTTTTGCACAGTTGTATGTTTGTGACCAGTGCAGTACATAACGAGATCAAAGTAGAAAGGTCAACCACAATTTTGATTTGCTTGCTTCTGGAGGAATAGCGAGTTCTTATTTATTTATTTATGCAATGCCAGACAGCTGCTCTGCTCCCCTTTATTGTTAGAATTTACACTTTCAATAGAAGTATAATGTACAAAATTATAACATAGGAGCTAGGACAAGCCCACCACACACCCCTCAAAGAAAGGTAGGGAAATAAAAATAGGAACTGGGGCAGAGAAACATATTACTTCACCAACATTTGGGGGAGCTATGGTTCTAAGTTATGTTGAGTCATGCGTTAAAAGAAACTTGTATATAAAATATGCATAACCGACTGCTTCTGTATTATTTGGATATACGCCCAAATTCTAAATTTTTGGTCTTAAAAAGTATCACTATTATTTTTATTTTATTTTTATTTTTTGGTACAAAGAAAGTATCATTATTTTCCTTTGAATAACATAGCATCTAAGAAGTAAGAATGACTCCTGATAATTTTATTCTGTGCATTTCATCTGAACATCCTGTTGACAAATAACGTGTCTGATGACATTTTTTCTGCCATGTACATACATTATTTGACATGTTAAAAATAAATTAAAGAGAGTATTTCAGAAAACTATTTATAATTGACTGAATCTTGTTAGAAAGTTTATGTGCATAGTTAAATTATAGTATAAAGGAAAAATTTGTAAGGCAAATTGATAATTTTCATTTTGGGGTTTTGTACAGGTCTTATTTGCTTCTGGAAGTCTTGATGACCATAATGCTACTTTACTAAAAACTGATCTTCTGGAGGTAATTTTCTTTGTTTTTTGCCTCTTTGAAAGTGAGTTGTTCAATCTTCTTTGGGTGACAAACCTGATATTAGAGCCTAGAGGCTTCACATTCTTTATATATAAGTTTGTGATTTTCTACCTCCAGAGGAAGTGATAAACTAGATATTGGAAGCTTCTAAATCCACCATTAATTTATGCAGCATACTAGTGCAGTATGAGAACACTAGAGAACGATCACCACGATCACCCTGTCTATTCTTCAGCATTTATGTTAGAATTATCTAGATTCTAGAACTATCAACCATTCATTTCCAAACAGGTACTCGCAATAATCCGGTTGAGTACTAGTCTCAGCCTTCTCCTTAATGTTACCTACTACTACTCCAGTGAAGCTCAGAAACTGTCATAGACGTAATGTAGTTAAGCCTGGACGTTAAATAAGAATAACCACGAATAAATAATAAGAATAACCACGAATAAATGGCATTGACTGCTGATCAATTGATGATTAATAATTTTGTGCTCACATATACATCCCTATTTCCACACCATCAGATTATCATAGACAACAACTACTGCACATACTTCAAAGCTATTAAAATTTTGAAGTAGAATTTCGCTGTGGCAAAGGGTACATATTTTGAATACGTCGAGGCTATTTAAAACACGTAGCATTTAGTTTATTCACATTGCATAGTATTGTGCCTTGATTCACAAAGTTCTTTGACATATGCAGCATAATGTCAATGTCATCTATTTTTGTGATATAGGTGATGGACTTTATAAATGATGCAATTGTATCAATGGATGCTTTTGTTAGTGCATACGAAGGAGCAGCTTTATTGTTCTCTTCCCCTGTTGAGATGAGGTATTTCTTACCATTGAAACTTGGGTTTTTATGACGAATACAGTAACTTTCAACAAAAATATGGCTAATCTGACAAAAAATTGGCCTTTCATATTTATGCTGTTTTATGTATCAATATAGAATCTATGATTAATATTGACAATTAAAATTTATCTAAAACAATTTAATCTTTTTATGATCTTTATTACTTTAGATATGGGAATGAGGAGATGCTGAGCTTCCTTGCTAGGTTGCATGATTCGCTAATCCCGTCCATGCAAAAGGGGTTCAATATTATTTTTGCTGGCAAACAAGATGACACAGTCTCTAATATTGTGGTTAGTTTGAAGATGTTAAGAATGAGATTGGTAAAGTTTGGGTGGCAATTATTGCACTTTTGCTATTTAAGTGACGATGTGTTCCTAGATAGCATCCCTCTTCCAGCTGCCACAAAGATGTTTCCTGCCAATGTTGAAGACCCAGTCATCAGAGCAGATATTCTGGTTCAGACATTTAGAGAGATAAATTCAGTATCATTAAGTTTCCAGGAAATCCATAAGAAGGAAACATTTCTTCAAGGTGTTGAAAGGAATTTCAATATATTAAGCAGGATTGAGGGATTAAAGCATAATGGTAATTATCTTATTTGTTAAATAGCACAAGTCACTTGCACATAATTGTAGGTATTGTACATAAATTGCTACACTTATTATGATTATTGGCAATAAACTTGATCTGGCAAAATTCTTTAGAGGGAAAAATTTATGCTCGTTTAAATTAAAGGTGGAATCAAGTCTCTCTCTGACCACTCAAAACTAATACTTAAATTGATGCATTTTTAAGATGTAGAGCGTGATTTTTCTAATCTAGTTCCTCTGATTCAGGGTGGATATTCGTTGAGGATGAACAACTTAAATATATATCTGGGATTTTGAGTTCTTTGAAGGAGACTATTAACAGGGAGCCATATTCTGCAAAGATCTCTGTTCCGAACCAAACCATGCAGACAGATGAAGATGCTGCAGTTTTAGAGTCAAAAATCAGTCAAATTAGGGATCTATTCCCTGATTATGGTAAAGGGTTTTTATCTGCATGTCTCGAGGTCTATGACCACAATCCAGAAGAGGTCATTCAAAGAATTTTAGAAGGAACCCTTCATAATGATCTGAAGTGCTTGGATACTTCATTAGAGACGGTGCCACGGTTACAAGCCAAGTCCACCGCTGTTAGCGGGAAAGATAAAGGAAAAGGTGTACTAATTGATGTTGGTGGGAAAGATAAAGGAAAAGGTATACTAATTGATTCTACGTCGGTGTCCTCAAATACAAAAGTTTCTAATGGGAAGAACCAGACAGAAGGGTCATTGATTCCATCATCTGCTCCACTTGGAAAATTTGTGAGGAAAGCTAGAGCCGACAGGCCTGATCCAAGTATTTTGGACAATAATGATGAGAAAGATGCATCAAGAATTTTGCAATATGAATATGATGATGAGTATGATGACTCTTTTGATGACTTGGGTCTAAGCGTAGCAGAATCTGGAGTAGAAGAAAGTGAAGTGATTGATGACGAAATGAATGAAAAATCAGGGAAATCAAGGGAAACAGGGACCGGAAACTCTGGCCAAAATGCCTCTAATACAAAATGGGGCTCTAGGCAAAAGCCACTGTACTATGTCAAAGATGGTAAAAATTACAGCTATAAAGTGGCTGGTGCAGTAGCAGTTGCAAATTCCAACGAAGCTTCTTTAGTTAATGAAGCTCAGAAAGAATTGATACATGGTCTTGGACGTGGCGGAAACCTTCCTCTTGGTGCGGTACAGAAGTTAGCAGATTCCTACAAGGGAGGAGGTGGTAACCAATTCCATGTTTCTGGAACAGAAGGGAGAGGGAGTAGCTTTGGCAGGGGAAAGAGAGAAGGGGGAAAACATATTGAACATAATCAACATCAGGAAAAACAATCTGATGATGTTTCTGAAGTAGAGGGTAGGGATCATGGTCCAAATAACAGAGGGAGAGGGAGAGGTAGAGGAAGGGGAGGAGGTAGAAACAACCATTACAGGAAGGACCAAGCCATGAAGAAGCATTTCTCTGGATTGAGTGGTTTTTAATAGGTCCATCAACATACATTTCTTACTAGCCAATACACCATATAACTCTGGCTAGTTTCAAAGTCTACATTTTAAAACAAATTTTATGCAGGATCAAAGATCAATCAGACGTATAGACATGGTGTATTGCTCTTCTGGCTTCTGCCGACAGTTTTCTCCTCCTTGGGAAGCATGGCTCATACATTGACTGGTAAAGTCTACTATGGATGCAGCCGAGACTTTCATGTGTTCTGTTTTGGTTTTTCTTCTCTCTTCTAGTCCTCGTTGATTGGGACTTGGATGAATTAGAGCATTACATCGCGGGCATTGTTTAATTCGCAATCAGCTATCGCGATACCAACATTATCTTATACAAAAGAGTTTAATGTCTTGTAAAGGTTACTTCATACCGGAATACAGTTTTGGTCGAATCTAGTTTTGGTTCAGAAGATTTGAATGTATTTTAGCCTACATTTCCTTTAACTTTAATATTTAGTTGAAGATATATATAAAATAAAACAGGTTGGTCCGACTCAACTATGTTCCCAAATTCAAATTGGGCGTAGTTGACTATGGTCCTTAACTCATTTTGACTGTTGATGCTATTTGAAGTAGGGTTAGCATTGGCTCTGGCCTCCGTGGTCGAAGTCATAGGACATGAATGTTTTAGAGTTGGCATTTTGAATTTCATCTTTTATTCATTAGAGGTACCCTACTCAGTGGGATAAGGCTCGGTTGTTGTTGTTCATTGGAGGTCCTTACACGATTACCCTTTTAAAATGTTTTTAAAAAAAAAATCAAATGTTTTTTCATAATCTTGGATGGTATGATCTTGGATCTTATGGTAGCTTAGCTTGGGCTCGAGTCTAAAATTCTCTTGTTGAAAGGCACATGTAAATCTTTTTAAGTTGGG
>Ga0209282_1000985_pt1 | contig 14881 bp, 17 predicted proteins | sample Mtrugardesep15_FD_187529 | JGI IMG/M metagenome (GOLD analysis project Ga0209282, IMG submission 187529) | Root nodule microbial communities of legume samples collected from California, USA - M. trunc garden sep15 (SPAdes) (version 2) | ecosystem: Host-associated > Plants > Roots > Nodule...
AACGGGCGGTGGCGATGAACCTTCTGATTATTGGCGAGACGACAGCTCGGATCATGGAAGAGTTCCCGGCTTTCGTGGCGGATTTTCCTGATATTCCGTGGGTTAAGATGCGCGGCATGCGGAACAGGATCGCACATGGTTACATGAGCATCAATCTGGAAACGGTCTGGGATACGACCCAGACGGCGATACCTGACCTTCTGGACAAACTCTCTCTTCTGCACAATTGGCATGCCCAAGGTGAATGACATTTGACTGATTTTCTCGAGATACGGCCTCTCACCAAAGAGGCGTTCACACCCTTCGGTGATGTGATTGAAACGACACCCTCCTCTATGCGGCATATCAATGGTGGCCAGACCGAGCGGCATCATGCGCTTGCAGCGCCAGAGGCTGCGGGCGAGGGCGCGCGGATCATTCTCAACATCTTCCGTGGTCAGCCCCGGGTTTTCCCGCACAAGATCGACATGATGGAGCGGCATCCGCTCGGCAGCCAGAGTTTTTCGCCGCTTTCCGGCCGACCTTTCCTCGTTGTCGTTGCGCAAGATGACGGTGGCCGGCCCGCCAGGCCGCAGGTGTTTCTGGCGCGGGGCGATCAGGGCGTGAATTACCGTCGCAATGTCTGGCATTATCCGCTGATGCCGCTGCAGGCGGTTTCGGATTTTCTGGTTGCCGATCGTGAGGGGCCGGGTAACAATCTGGAAGAGTATTTTTTCGATGAGCCCTTCATGATCGCGGAGCCCAGCCTATGACCGGTTTGACCACTCATGTCCTCGATGCCGCCCATGGGGTTCCCGCTGAGGGGCTGACGATCGAGCTTTACCGGCTCTCCGGGGATCGCCGCGAGAAGCTGAAAACGGTGAAGACCAATGGCGATGGCCGGGTTGACGGTGGGCCGCTGCTTGTCGGCGACAGTTTCAAGGCTGGCGAATATGAGCTGGTTTTCCATGCCGGCGATTATCTGCGCGGCAGGGGCGTTCAACTGGCGGAACCGGCCTTTCTCGACATCATCCCCATCCGCTTCGGCATTGCCGATGAAAGCGGCCACTATCACGTGCCGCTTCTGCTTTCGCCCTATAGCTATTCCACCTATCGAGGAAGCTGATAGCCATGATCTTTGCCGCGATTGCCGATATTCACGGAAACTGCGCCGCACTGGAAGCCGTGCTCGAGGATATTGCGAAGCTGGGCATCAAGGACATCGTCAATCTCGGCGATTGTTTCAGCGGCCCGCTGGAGGCAGGTTTTACTGGCGACGTCTTGGTCGGCAACTGGATACCCAGCATTCGCGGCAATCATGACCGGGAACTGATCGAGCGTGCGCCGGAGAACATGGGTAGTTGGGAGAAGCCGGCCCATGCGCAGCTCACCGCAGCACATCTGGACTGGCTGCATACGTTACCCTTCAGCATGGTATTCAGGGATGTCGCCTATTGCTGCCACGGTTCGCCGCTCGGCGATCTCGACTACTGGCTGGAAACGCTGTCGCCGGAAGGCGTGCTGAAACTGCGGCCGCTCGCCGAGATCGAGGAGAGGGCGGAAGGCATCACCCAGCCGCTGATGCTGTGTGGCCACACGCATATTCCCCGCGCGGTGCAGCTTTCCGATGGCCGGCTAATCGTCAATCCCGGCAGCGTCGGATGCCCCGGCTGGAAGGACGACACACCTTTCGACCACCATGTCGAGGCCGGTCATGCGCTCGCCACCTATGCCGTGCTGGAAGAGACGGGGCGTGGCTGGCAGGTCTATTTCCGGAATATCCGCTACGATAATCTGGCCATGTCTGAAATGGCGCGGGTCAACGGCATCCCGTATCTGGCGGATGCCCTGGCGAGCGGGTGGCTTCGCAAACAAGATTGAATTGTTCGGAGAGCTGTACTACTTGTTGTACAACTCTTGTTGAGGTTCGGTCATGCGTACTGTTATTTTCTCGAAAGCACGCGAATCCCTTGCATCGCTTCTGGATGAAGTGTCGCAGGATCGGGTGGCTGTGGAAATTGTACGGCGTGACAAGCCGTCCGCCGTTCTTATCGATAAGGACGAATACGAAGGCTTGCTGGAAACCTTGCATCTATGCTCGTCACCAGAGAATTTTGCCAGACTTAGAAAGTCGATGTCTGACGTGGATACTGGTGTTTTCGAAAGCCATGATCTCATCGACTGATTTTTCAAACCCATCGCGCATGAGTGCGAGCTTCCATCAGGAGAAACTCTCATGCAGCAAAAGGGTACGATTGCTCTCGGCTGGAGCCACGAAGGTTGGGAAGATTATCTTCACTGGCAGAAATATGATCGCAAGATGCTTGAACGCATCAACGAACTCATAAAGGACTGTCGGCGACATCCCTTCGAGGGCATCGGGAAACCAGAGCCTCTGCGTTTCCAGTTGAAGGGCCTGTGGTCCCGCCGGATTTCGCAGGAGCATCGGCTTGTCTATGAGCTTCGCGGCGACGGTGAAAAGGCGGTGCTGATTATCCACCAATGCCGCTTCCACTACTGATCCTCACCCCTCGCTGGTCATCACCACGCAGGCATAGGATTGCGCCTTCAGTTCCTTGCAGGCCGATACGGCCGAAGACTGGTCTTCGAAGCCGGTGAAGCGGGCGCGGTAAAGCGTTGCCGATCCGCTTTGTACGGCCTCGGTGTAGGGAGCGATCCCGGTATAGCTGCCGATATTGGAGCGGGCATTGGCAAGCAGGGAGCGGGCGGCGGCTTCGCTGTCGGTCGCGGCGATCTGCACCTCCCAGCGGCTTCTCTCGCCGGTCGTAGCGGCGGCGGGAGCAGGTCTCGGAATGGCGGAGACCTGCATCATGTCGGCCATCTGGCTATTGGCGGTGGCGATCTGCATGGCGACCGGGTCGGCGCGGCGTTCGGCGAACATCGGCAATGGAACGGAAGCCGGGGGCAAGGCGGCGGCCACATCGAAGGTGCGGCTGACATTGGCGCTGGCCACGAGCTGTTCGGTGTTGCGGCTTCTGGATGCCTGCGGCACGGCCTTGTCGAGAAGGGCTGCCATCTGGGCGTCACGGCTGCGGGCGGTCTTGCCACCCAGCACGACGCCGACGACGCGGCGGCCATTGTGGTTGATGGCGCTGACGAGGTTGAAGCCAGAGGCATTGGTGTAGCCGGTCTTGATGCCGTCCATGCCCTGATATCGATACATCAGGTTGTTATGGCCGCGGATGCGTTTTCCCCGGAAACTGAAGGATTCCATGGCGAAGAGGCCGTATTCTTTGGGGAAGTCCCGCTGCAGCGCCAGGCCGAGCCTGGCCATGTCGCGCGCCGTCGTCACCTGGGATTTGCTGGGCAGGCCGGAGGCATTGCGGAACACCGTCTTCGACATGCCGAGCTGGCGTGCCTTGCGGGTCATCATTTCCGCGAACCGTGCCTCGGAGCCGCCGAGGTGATCGCCCATACCTTCCGCCATGTCATTGGCGGATTTGACGATCATGCCATAAACGGCTTCGCGCACCGTGAAGGTCTGGCCCTGACGCACATAAAGCTTGGAGGGGATCACCGATGCGCCGTTTTTGGACATGGTGATCTTCTGGTCCCAGCGAAGCCGGCCGGCGTGCAGCGCTTCGAAGGTCATGTAAAGCGTCATCATCTTGGTGAGCGAGGCGGGGTGGTTCAGCACATCGGCATTGCGGGCGGCCAGCACCTTGCCGGTATTGGCATCCATGATGAAGTGGGCGTAGCCGGCCTGGGCCGGCGATGCCTGCAAGGAGAGGATCGCGCAAAAGAAGGTGAGCGCGAAGACCCATGCACCCGCCATTCCCCGTTTGACCATTCCCGACATAATCCACCCCTTTTGTTCGACCGCCACGATGGACGGAGTTTTACTGACACTTTCCGGCAACAAAACCGCTAAAACTTTAGAGATCGCTTTCATGCTTAATTAAGTATGAATTTCAACCCGATGGCTGCCCCCACAATTTCCTTGCAAAGAAACCAACCATCCGGTATGTTTAGCCGCATGACAAACGCTCATGAACGCAAGAAGCAGCCCGAGATCGTGCGCCGCAATCTTCTCGATTGCGCGGCGAAACTTGCTGCTGAGCAGGGTGTTGCGGCACTTTCCGTGCAGGCGGTGGCCGATGCGGCGGGGGTAACGAAGGGTGGACTGTTTCACCACTTCTCGTCCAAGCAGGTGCTGCTGGAAGCGGTCATGGCGGACCTTCTTTCGGCGCTGGACGCGGAAATCGATGTGCTCGTCTCACAGGATTGTGAAGCTTTTGGGCGCTTCACGCGGGCCTATGTGAACGCTGTTTTTGCCGATCGCGACCGGGAATCGGGCAGGCAATGGGCCGCGCTGTCTGTATCTATGATCGGAGAACCGTCGCTTCGGCGCATGTGGACGGGCTGGCTGGAGGGACGTCTTGCCCGTCATAAAGATACCGATGACGGGGTGGTACTGGAACTGGTGCGGCTTGCGGCAGACGGCATCTGGTTTGCCGATCTTCTGGCCGATAACGGCATGGCGGGTGGCGACAGGGCGGCTCTCAGGGCCCGGATGATCGCGCAGACAAAGAAGGAAGCGGGACGATGAATGCGGCTGTTTTGACCTATGGGGCGCTTGTCGCAGCCATCGTCTGCGAGGTTATCGCGACCTCTTTCCTGCAGCAGTCGCAGCAGTTCACCCGGCTGCTGCCGACCGTGCTGATGGCGTTGTTTTACGGTGCTGCCTTTTATCTGCTGTCGTTCACGTTGCGCGCGCTGCCGGTGGGGGTGGCCTATGCGATCTGGAGCGGGCTCGGTATCGTGCTGATTTCAGGGATTGGCTATTTCGTGTTTCGCCAGACGCTGGATCTGGCTGCTGTCATCGGTCTCGGGTTTATCGTGACTGGCGTGGTGATCGTGAATGTGTTTTCGAAGACGGTGGGGCACTAGGCTCTCTTGTCCTCATTCCTGTGCTTGTCACAGGAATCCAGCCGACGCGCGTCGGCGCGACGGAAAGACTCCTTTCAGCCTAAGGACTTGGGCTGGCTGGATCCCTGTGACAGGCACAGGGATGAAGGAGGCAGCGCAGGGCGGGACTTTATGGCGCATCGGCTCTGAGGCCCTGCCCATCTACTCCACGTCACCATCAAGCCAGAATGCTGCGGTCCACATCCGTGATCAGCCGCTTGCCGCAGAGCGCCATGCTGATATCCAGTTCCTTGCGAATGATCTCGAGCGCCGTTGTCACGCCCTGTTTTCCGCCGGCGCCAAGGCCGTAGAGGAAGGGGCGACCGATATAGGTGCCCCTGGCACCAAGTGCGACCGCCTTCAACACATCCTGGCCGGAGCGGATGCCACCATCCATGTGCACTTCGATCCTGTCACCAACGGCATCGACGATCTTCGGCAGCATGGCGATGGAGGAATGGGCGCCGTCGAGCTGGCGGCCGCCATGGTTGGAGACGATGATGGCATCGGCGCCGGTATCGATCGCGGCGCGGGCATCTTCCTCGTCAAGGATACCCTTGAGGATCAGCTTGCCGCCCCAGCGTTGCTTGATCCATTCGACGTCCTGCCAGGACAGGCGCGGATCGAATTGTTCGGCCGTCCAGGTGGAGAGCGATGAAAGGTCGGACACGTTTTTCGCGTGGCCGACGATATTGCCGAAGCTGCGGCGCTTGGTGCGCGCCATGTCCATGCACCATTGCGGCCGGGTCGCCATCTGCCAGATATGTTTGGGGGTGAATTTCGGCGGCGCGGACAGGCCGTTGCGCAAATCCTTGTGGCGCTGGCCGAGGATTTGCAGGTCGAGCGTCAGCACCAGCGCCGAGCATCCCGCCGCCTTGGCGCGGTCGATGAGATTATTGACGAAGTCGCGGTCCTTCATCACGTAAAGCTGGAACCAGAAGGGTTTTGACGTGACCGAGGCGACATCCTCGATGGAGCAGATACTCATGGTGGAAAGCGTGAAAGGCACGCCGAATTCCTCTGCCGCCTTGGCGGCCAGCATTTCGCCATCGGCGTGCTGCATGCCCGTCATGCCCGTTGGCGCCAGCGCTACCGGCATCGCAGCCTTTTCACCGATCATTTCGGTGGCGAGCGAGCGGTCGGTCATATCCACGAGCACACGCTGGCGCAGCTTTATCTTTCCAAAATCATCTTCGTTGGCGCGGTATGTGCTTTCCGTCCAGGCGCCGCTATCGGCATAGTCGAAAAACATTTTTGGCACACGACGTCGCGCTTGCTGCTTCAGATCGGCGATGGTCAGGATTTTGCCCATGGATAAAGCCTTCACATTTGAATGATGACTTCACATATCATGGCCGGGCGCGCTGCGCGACGAGAAAGATGGACACGCAATTGCTTTTTTGATTTTCAGAAATATTTTGATCAACGCCTGATTTGTACTTACAATACGAAATTCAGTCTTGATTAATATTGCTATGCATCAATGGATAATAATATTATGAAGCTTATACTTATGGCTCTGTCCTTGGCCTTTGCTTTGTCGGTCCCCGGTTTTTCTGCCGCGTGCCCCTCGGCTGCGGAGCAGAAAGATGGATTTGTCCTGCGTCGCGAGTCGGTGAAAAGTGAATTCAAATCGACAGGACGGATCGTCCGGGTTGAGAGCGACTTCAATGGTTCCGGGTCGCAAAAGCAGTTTCTATACCGAGGGTTGATCGGGCTCGCCGGTTTAGGAGATGACGGAAACTACAGCCAATATTTCCTATCCGACCTTGAGGTGTTTTGGCCGCTGAAAGTCGGCGCCCGTCGGTCTTTCGAGTTTCTACCTCTTGAGGGAGGCGAGCTCAACGATAGGTGGTCGCTTGAGCTTACCGTTACGAAACAGCGCGCCTTTCCGGTCAGATTCTGCAACTATCTGGTTTTTTACGTCTCGTTTGAGATTTGGAAAAATGACAAAAGTGACGAAAAATGGACGGCTGTCTATTCGCCTGACCTGCAAGTCACACTCGCGACGATTTATGATGAGGGCACCGAAGACGAGACGATCCTCGCCTACGACATAATCGAGCCCTTGGGCACCGATAGAGCGGTGTCAGTAGAACGCCCTGAGGAATAGTTCCGCGCCCAGAAAAAGTAGGCAGATAAGAAACCAGCGCCGAAACGTTGCGGGGCTGACGATGCGGCGGATTTTCTGACCTAGCCACATACCGGTGAGCGCAGGCAGAACGGCGATTGCTGACAGTGACAGATGCTCGACGTGGAAGGCACCTTGTGAGGTAAGGCCTGCGGCGAGCGCGATTGTCGAGACAGTGAAGGAAAGGCCGAGCGCCTGTACGAGATCGTCGCGGCTGAAGCCGAGCGACTGGATATAGGGCACTGCGGGAACAACAAAAATGCCGGTGCCACCGGTCAACAGGCCGGTTGCGAGCCCAATGGCGGGGGAGAGTTTCGGCTCCAGTCTCGCAGGAATTGCAAAAGGTTTTGCGAAGAGGCTGTAGGCCGCGTAAGCGGCGAGGCATAATCCGAGAGCCGAGGTGGTCCAGACGCCGGTGCCTGCCGTCATCAGCCGGATGCCGATCAGCGTGCCTACGATAATCGCGATCATCATCGGCCACAGCCGCTTCACGATGGCCCGGAAATCGGGCCCGGCCAGCAATTGCCAGATATTGGTGATGAAGGAAGGCAGAATGAGCAGGCCGGCGGCGGCGACAGGCGGCATGAAAAGGCCGAGCACGCCCATGGCGACTGTGGGCAGTCCCATGCCGGTCACGCCCTTGACGATGCCGGCAACAATGAAGGTCGCGAGAACCATGAGCAGGGTGGTTGTGTCTAAAGCCGGCACGGGCACTCCAGAGGTCGTTCGCGTTTCGGCCGGGTTCTTCTCCCCGGCGGGGAGAAGAAACAAGCGGCGCCCGCTCGCTCCATAGAAAGCCTTATATAAACGACGTCGTGACCTTATGTTTCGGCCCCAGCCGAACTATGCCAGCACGCTCTTCATCGCCCTGCCGGCCACATAGGTCTCCACCACCGTGCGGTCGTCGCCCATGGTCAGCATCAGGAACAGTTCTTCCGTCAGGCTTTTCACGACTTCCATCTTCAGCGCCATGGCCGGCGTCGAGGAGGCATTGAGCACCGTGATGTCGGCGTCCGTGCCGGCCTCCAGCGTGCCGATGCGGTCAACCATCGAAAGCGCTTCGGCATTGCCGCGGGTCATCAGATACCAGCTTTCCAGCGGGTTGAGGCGTTCGCCCAGCAATTGCTGGATCTTGTAGGCCTCATCCATGGTGCGCAGCATGGAATAGCTCGATCCGCCGCCAATATCGGTCGCGACTGCGATACGAACAGGCTTTTCACGTCGTTGCAGCTTTTTCATCGGGAACAGGCCGGAGCCGATGAAGAGGTTGGAAGTGGGGCAATGTACGGCGACCGCGCCGGTTTCCGACAGTACGTCCGCTTCGCGATCAGAGAGGTGGATGGCGTGACCGAGCAGGGTCTTGTTGCCCATCAGGCCGTAACGCACATAGATATCGGTATAGTCAGTCGCTTCGGGATAGAGTTCGCAGGTATATTTGATCTCGTCCAGATTTTCGGAAAGATGCGTCTGGATGAAGAGATCGGGAAATTCCTGCGCCAGCGCCTGGGCGGCTTCCATCTGCTTCGGCGTGGAGGTGATGGCGAAGCGGGGGGTGATGGCGACGTGGTTGCGGCCCCTGCCGTGCCAGTCGGCAATCACCTGACGCGTCTCGTCATAGGAGGTTTCCGGCGTGTCCAGCAGGCCCTGCGGAGCGTTGCGGTCCATCATCACCTTGCCGCCGATCATCAGCATGTTGCGCTTCATGGCCTCAGTAAAAAAGGCGTCGGCGGAGGTTTTGTGCACGGAGCAATAGGCAGCGGCCGTGGTGGTGCCGTGGCGCAGCAGCTCGTCGTAAAAATGCGTGGCGATGCGCTGGGCATGGGCGCTTTCGACGAAGCGGCATTCTTCCGGAAACGTATAGGTGTTCAACCATTCCAAGAGATTGGCGGCATAGGAGCCGATGACCTGCATCTGCGGGAAATGCAGGTGCATGTCGATCAGGCCGGGCACGATGAGATGCGGGCGGTGGTCCTTTTCCTCGACGTCTTCCGGCGCTGTCTCGCGAATATCGGCGTATTCGCCGATGGCGGCAATCCTGCCGTTTTCGAGAAGCAGGCCGCCGTCTTCGATATAGAGATAGCTTTGCGTATCGTCGATCGAGAGCGGCGCGCGGCGGAAGCTCAGCAGGCGGCCACGCAGCAGAACCATGCTCATTCAGTCTTTCCTTCGGCTTTTCCGGCCCCGGAAACCGCGCTTTCGTACCAGGCGGTCAGCACCTTGCGCTCATCCGGGGTGATGGCGGTGATGTTGCCGGGAGGCATGGCATGGCTGCGGCCGGCTTGCAAATAGATTTCGCGCGCATGGGCGGCGATCTGTTCATCGGTTTCCAGCTTCACGGATTTTGGTGTGAAGGGCACGCCTTCCCACACCGGCTCGGCTGCGTGGCACATGGAACAGCGGCCCTGCACCACATCACGGGCCTTGGTGAAATGGGCGTCGCTGACGAATTGCTGCTGCATCGGGGAGAGGGTGGCGGCCTTCTGTTCCTCTTCGCCGGTCAGCACTTTCGGCACGGTGGAAAGCCACATGATGACGATGAAGATGAGGGCGGTCGCAAGCCAGGTCCATGTCGGCTTGCCCTTGCGGGCATGGGTTGTGTTGAACCAGTGGCGGATGGTGACGCCCATCAGGAAGACAAGCGCTGCGATGATCCAGTTGAACTGCGTCGCAAAGGCCAGCGGGTAATGGTTCGACAGCATGAAGAAGATGACGGGCAGCGTCAGGTAGTTGTTGTGCAATGAGCGCTGCTTGGCGATGCGGCCATATTTCGGGTCGGGCGTGCGCCCGGCGATCAGGTCGGCCACGACGATCTTCTGGTTGGGGATGATGATGAAGAACACGTTCGCCGACATTATGGTGGCGGTGAAGGCGCCGAGATGCAGGAAGGCGGCGCGGCCGGTGAAAACCTGCGTATAACCCCATGCCATCGCCACCAGCGCGACATAGAGCACGATCATCAGGCCCCAGGTATTGTTGCCGAGCGGTGATTTGCAAAGGAAATCGTAAAACAGCCAGCCGATGGCGAGCGAGGCCAGTGACAGACAGATGGCCTGGAACTGGGTGAGATCAAGCACCGAATGGTCGATGAGGAAAAGGTCCGCGCCGCCATAGTAAACGATGCAGAGCATGGCGAAGCCCGAAAGCCAGGTGACATAGCTTTCCCATTTGAACCATGTCAGGTGCTCGGGCATGCGGGCTGGGGCGACCAGATATTTCTGGATGTGGTAAAAGCCGCCGCCATGCACCTGCCACTCCTCGCCATAGGCGCCTGGCGGCATATCCGGGCGTTTGACCAGCCCGAGATCGAGCGCGATGAAATAAAAGGATGAGCCGATCCAGGCGATGGCGGTGATGACGTGGAGCCAGCGGACGGCAAAGGCCATCCATTCCCACGCAATGGCGTATTCGTACATGCGGTTCCCCTGATCCTTGTGCATCGCACCTTGCGAGAAATTTGACCGTTAGGAAAGGGAAAAGCAGCGATGGGGAAGTGATTGTTCACAATCCGATGGCCTTGTGTCCACAACCTGGTTCGGGCTGCAAAGGTACTGCGGTAGGCCCGGTAAAGTTGTAATGCGCACTTCCTGCCTCATAGTTTGTGCTTAGCTGGCTAACGCGACTCAGCTATTATCCTGTTGGCAGTCTGGCGATGTGCTTAAAATATAGGGCTGCGGGGCTTTAAGGCTCCCAATGACATGTTTCGCTGGCGGTTATTCCGAAGGCGGGCGCTGCAAACCCTGGGGTGGGGCAGATCAGGGGGCAGGTGTTGCAGTTCCCGGTACCGTTGTGTCCGGGTGCGGGTTATGTGTGAAATTTTGAATGAAGGGACGCAATGACCTTCCGGCAGCCGCCGTTGTTTTCAACGGAGACCATGCCGATGCGCCTTGTTCTGACGGTCCTCTTTCTGCTTCTGGCGTTCAGCGCCACAGCGCCTGCCCATGAATCCCACAAGGGGTTCAAATATGAGAGCTATTGTTGCAATGGCGATGCCGAAACCGGCGACTGCCAGATGATCCCGACGCGTAGCGTTCGTGTCACGCCTGATGGCTACGAGGTCTCGCTTGCGCCCGGCGATCATCGGCTGGTGACGCGGCGCCATGTCTTCAGCTGGTCGCAGAGCGAGGCAAGGCGGTCCGAAGATGGTGAATATCATCTCTGTCTGTTTCCGGACGAGGATACGCCGCGCTGCTTTTATGCGCCTGATATGGGATATTGAGGCTGCTGCTGCGGCCGGCTTTCCTCTATGCGCTTCAATATCCAGTCGCGAAACAGTTTTATCTTGCGAATGTTCCTGCGGTTTTCCGGATAGACCAGCCAGTAGTTCTTGCCTTCGCTGCTGAGGTGCTCGAATGGCTGGTAAAGGCGGCCGAGCGCGATCTCGTCGGCATAAAGCTCCGGGGTGAGCATGGCCACCCCCTGATTGGCGATTGCCGCGGCGGCTTCGAAGGCCTGCACATTCAGGCGGCTGCGTGGATAACGGTCAAGGCCCGGATTTTCGACGCCCACCTCACGAAACCACTGGCTCCACCATATGTCGCCGGGATCGATGATGCGCAGGCGCAGCAGATCTTCCGGCCTGTGCAATCCGCCGATGCTCTCGGCGAGGCTCGGATGCAGCATCGGCGTATAAACGCCGCGCAGCAATTGATGATAGGCCAACCCCTTGCCATCGTCGCGGCTCCAGCGAATGGCGACATCGCAGTCCGACTGGGAAAAATCGATCAATGCGCTTGATGTATCGAGCCGCACCGCGATCGAAGGATGTTCAAGCTGGAAAGCGCCGAGATGCCGCGACAGCCAGCGCGATGCGAAAGTGGCGGTGGAATGGATGGTCAGGGTGGTGTCGGATGTGTCGCGCACATTGTCGACGGCCTCCCGCAGGCTGTGGAAGGCTTCCGCCACTTTAGGCGCCAGTTTCTGCCCGGCCTCGGTCAGCTGAACCTGGCGCGCTTTGCGGATGAAGAGCGGCTCACCGATATTCTCCTCCAAGAGCTTCACCTGGTAACTCACCGCGGTCTGCGTCATGCCCAGCTCTTCACCCGCCTTGGTGAAACTCAGGTGTCTGGCGGCGGCATCGAAGACGCGCAGCGCATTCAGAGGGAACTGGCGAGACATCTTCATGGATAAGTTCTCTTTATGCTAGTCGCCAAAGGTTTCATTGGTTTTTCTCCCGAAACCAGAGCATTTTTAGCCCAATTCATCAACTGAGCTTCTGACATTTTTGAATGGAGACGAACATGCGCACAGCACTTTTGCGCGCGTGGTCCCGCCTGTGTGCGGGTCTGCGAACAGCGGAACGATTTACCCGGGAAAGCCTGGCACCGGACAATCTGGCGGACGAAAGCCTGCCGGACGGGCTCAGGCGCGATCTTGGCCTTGAGGATGGTCGTGTCGATTTTCGCTGCGACGGGTTTCGGCAACGGAAAATGCTTGCAGCAACTCGGCTGCCACAAGGGCCGCTATGACGGCGGGACGCTTGTCCCTGACGCCCGCGCCGCCGATGGGCAGCGTGAGCTTTGCAAGGCGGGAAGGCGGCTCTCCTTCCCGTTCCAGCCAGTGGGCGAAGGTGGCGCGTTTGGTCTTCGAGCCGATCATGCCGACATAAGCGAGATCGTCGCGGGCGAGCGCCTCCTTTGCAATCAGGAAATCGAGCGCGTGATCGTGGGTGACGATGATGGCCGCGCCATTTGCGGGGATTTTTTGAACGAACGCTTCCGGCATGGGCGTGAGGATGGATGCGATGCCTGCCGGAATGTCGCGCAACTCGCTTTCACGGGTTTCCACCACCTTCAGGGTCAGCGGTAACAGCGACAGGGCATCTGCCAGCGCTTTGCCGACATGACCTGCTCCGAAAATGAACACAGCTGGTTGTTGTTCGGCTTCGCCCTTCAGCCTTGCCTCGAGAGTGGCCGCGATCTCCGCCGTTATCAGCCGGAAGCGGATGAGGGTCCGCCCGCCGCAGCATTGGCCGATTTCCGGCCCAAGCGGAATATCCATGCGGTCTTCGGCAGCCCCTGTGCGCAGCATGGCGCGGGCGTGGTCTATCGCCATATATTCGAATTGCCCGCCGCCGATGGTTTCCCAGAGGGCTTCTTGGCTGACCAGCATGAAGGTGCCAGCCTCACGAGGTGATGAGCCTTTCACCGCCTCGATTTCCACGAGGATTGTGGGGGCGGGGCGGGCGAGGAAAGTGGATAAGGAGGTGTCAGGCATTGGCGCTCGCTCCCTCACACCTTTTTCAACCGTTCCACCGCCATCAAAACCCGTTCGGGTGTGGCCGGCGCATCGAGACGCGGGCAGACCTTGTAATCGGCGACGGAGGCGACGGCCATGGAGAGCGCTTCGAGAACCGAGATCGCCAGCATGAAGGGCGGTTCGCCGACCGCCTTGGAGCGGCCGATGGTGGGCTCGGCATTTTCGGCCCATTCCGCCAGCTTGACGTTGAAGCTCTTCGGCCGATCGGAGGCGAGCGGGATCTTGTAGGTGGAGGGCGCGTGGGTGCGCAGCCGCCCCTTGCCGTCCCACCATAATTCTTCCGTCGTCAACCAGCCCATGCCCTGCACGAAGGCGCCTTCGATCTGGCCGATGTCGATGGCCGGGTTCAGCGACTTGCCGACATCGTGGAGGATATCGGTGCGTTCCATCATATATTCGCCGGTCAGCGTATCGATCGACACTTCCGAACAGGCTGCGCCATAGGCGAAATAATAAAACGGCGTGCCACGGCCGGCCGCGCGGTCCCAGTGGATTTTCGGCGTCTTGTAAAAACCGGCGGCGGAAAGCTGCACGCGGGCGAAATATGCCTTCTTGATGAAATCGTTGAAGGCGATTTCCTCAAGTCCGATGCGCACCCGGTTCGGCAGGAAGACCACTTCTTCTTCCGGCACATTCCAGTTTTCAGCGGCGAACTTCACCAGCCTTTCGCGGATCTGACGGGCGGCGTCATAGGCGGCCATGCCGTTCAGGTCGGTGCCGGAGGAGGCGGCGGTGGCCGAAGTATTCGGCACCTTGCCCGTGGTGGTGGCCGTTATCTTCACCCGGCCGATATCCACCTGGAAGGTATCGGCCACCACCTGCGCCACCTTGGTGTAAAGGCCCTGGCCCATTTCAGTGCCGCCATGGTTCAGGTGGATCGATCCGTCATTGTAGATATGCACCAGCGCGCCCGCCTGGTTGAAGGCGGTCATGGTGAAGGAGATGCCGAATTTGACAGGGGTGAGCGCGATGCCCTTGCGGATGATCGGGCTCGTCCTGTTGAATTCGATGATCGCCTCGCGTCGGGCGCGATAGTCGCTGGATGTCTCAAGTTCCTCGACGACGTGGGCGATGATGTTGTCCTCGACCTCCTGATGATAGGGCGTCGTGGTGCGGCCGGAGCCGGTCTCGCCGTAAAAGTTCAGTTTGCGGATGTCGAGCGGGTCCTTGCCGACCGCATAGGCGATTTCCTCGATGAACCGTTCGGCCCCCAGCATGCCCTGCGGGCCGCCGAAACCGCGAAAGGCGGTGTTGGACACCGTGTGGGTTTTCAGCGGCCGGGAGGTGAGGTGCACATGCGGATAGAAATAGCTGGAATCGGCATGGAACAGCGCGCGGTCCGTCACCGGGCCGGACAGGTCGGAGGAAAAACCGCAGCGTGCCGCATAGGTGGCGTCGACAGCGTGGATGCGGCCTTCCTCATCGAAACCAAGTTCGTAATCGACACGGAAATCATGGCGCTTGCCGGTGGCCGTCATGTCCTCGTCGCGGTCGGGACGGATTTTCACGGCCCGGTTCAGCTTCTTGGCGGCGATGGCGCAGAGTGCTGCAAACTGGTTGCCCTGGGTTTCCTTGCCGCCGAAGCCG
>Ga0209282_1000986_pt1 | contig 14871 bp, 10 predicted proteins | sample Mtrugardesep15_FD_187529 | JGI IMG/M metagenome (GOLD analysis project Ga0209282, IMG submission 187529) | Root nodule microbial communities of legume samples collected from California, USA - M. trunc garden sep15 (SPAdes) (version 2) | ecosystem: Host-associated > Plants > Roots > Nodule...
CAGGCATGTAAAGCATGAATGGTAAAATTACAATAAATGATTGCTTTTCCTTAGATAACTTGCAGAACAAATCACTAAAATGCCTATTTTAACACATGAAATATGTTACTTTTGAGCACTTATCATGTGTTTGTAGACTAATTAGATTAGATATAAAACTTTTGAATGATATGAAATTTTTGTAAAAATCTATGAGATTGGTTTTTGGAAATATCCGATCTTATTATGGTGATGAGTGACAGTGTCTTGCTCTCCAACACTATGATGATGATGAAGTTGTTTAGTGAAGTTTGTTTGATGGATGTATAGATGTATGTCGGGATAGAGGTATGTTTTAATTTTAGTTTATTTGATGAAGTTATTTTAATTTGAGTATAAAATATTTGAGTATGCATGTATCATGCATTTAGGTCTGTGATATTGAAGACGTCAAAGTCATAGTTTATTGTGCATTGAATCAAAGTTAATTTATCAATTTGAACATGCGAAGATCATAATTAGACGAAAAATCAAAATAATATCTCACCAAGATGAGGAACAAAATAATGTGCCGCACTAAGATGATAAAATCACAAAAGAAAAACTAAATATACGTGAAAATCGTTCATTTAATTAAAAGGGCAGAAAACAAAAATGAAAGAGGTGATTTAAGGAAGAAAAAAAAAATTGGCCCTCAAAAACCATACTCATACCCCAAAGGAAAGTTTATGACATGTATCATATACCGCTAAACACAATCTTTGCGTTTTTTTTTTAGACTAGGCTTGTCCTTGAAAGTCTAGCTAAGCACATTCTATCCCTAACTTCCATGCCAAAACAAAAATTTAAGTCTTGAAACAAAACATTAAGTCTTCCATACCATACATATACTTATAAGTTATAAATTTGAACAATTACAAATAATTTTGGTTTTGCAGATTGTACACAAACCATGAAACCAAGTTAATCCATAGACTTTGTTATTTTCTTCATTTTCTAATTTTAGGCAATAAAACTTTAAAGTATGAAACCTCCATCAGCAGTGATAATCTGTCCAGTGACATATGAAGCAGCCGGGAGGCAAAGAAAAGCAACCAATGTTGAGATGTCCTTAGGTTCTCCAACGCGACCAACAGGTGCACTAGACGCTAGATCATCCATGGTGATATTCTCAAAAGCCTTAGATTTCTATAACAAAAAGTAGTTTAAATAATGGTTAAGAGCATTCATTATTATTAGGCTAAATTGTATTTTTGGTCTCTGAACTATTTAGGTAGTATTGGTTTAGTCCCCTAACTAAAATTTGATTTATTTTGGTCCCTTAACTTCTCTCTGTTACATATTTTGGTCTTTTTTGTTAGTTTTAATTCAAAAACGTTAGGCTTTCTTCATCTTCTTCTCCTCTTTTTCATCTTCATATCATTTCCATCAACATTCAACAACAAGAATCCCAGAAAAATTCTAGAAAAAAATGAAGAAAACCTAACATTTTTGAATTAAAACTAACGGAAAAGACCAAAATATATAATGGAGAGAAGTTAAAAGACCAAAATAAATCAAATTTTAGTCAGGAGACCAAACCGATACTAATTAAATAGTTAAGTGACCAAAAAGATAATTTAGCCATATTATTATTAGCGAAAAGACGGACACATGGCACTCATGTGTCATTCTTTTGGCTCTTTTTATTACACTAACATTTGAAAATTATGAACTGTGTTTTTTTTATGAAATTTTAATTTTGATCAAAACTAAAATTATAAATGTTTGTTGCTTTTAAGTTATAACAAACCAAACTAACTAACAATATAACAAAAAAAATATAATTTAATTTTTTTAATGACACCAAAAACAATCTTTATTATAGAAAAAGTTGTTTAAAGGTATAATTGGGATATAGAAAAAGTACGTATAAATATATTCATTTAGTTTGTTACATATTTTAAATGATAAAAGAAAATAAAACATATATTCATATTGTGTTTGTTACATTTTTTTTTAATATTCAAATTTATTCTCGTCTTATTTGTTGCATGTGTTATTTGTATTGAAAATTGAAGACATTTTTTGAAAAAGAAAAAGCCAACCTAAAAGAGCTGAAAAAGGTTTTTTCTTTATATACGGTATAGATTCTTAAATATGCAAGAGGATACAAGATGCTCTTGTTAATTTTTCTTACTTGCTTGTAATCTATATCTATATTATATATAAAGAGAACTACTTCTTTCAACATTTTTATGTTGGACTTTTCTTTTCAAAAATACCCTTAATTTTCAATACAAATAACACATGTAACAAATAGATAAGAATAAATTTAAATATTAAAACATATGTAACAAACGTGAGCAAAAAATAATGTTAAAGATTGGACTTTAATTCCTCTAAAAAAAATTAGTAACAAACGTGAACATATTTTTTTTCCTTAAATTTTTTTTTCCTTAACAAAGATTGTTGTCGGTGTCATTAAAATAAATTTATATTATTTTTTTTTTGTTATATTGTTGGTTTCATTAAAATAGATAATCATGATTAATTTGGTTTGTTATAACTTGAAATCAACAAACATTTATATTTTTAGTTTTAACTAAAATCAAAATTTCATACAAAAAACACCGTTCATAATTTTCAAACGTTAGTGCAATAAAAAAATCCATGCCCTTCTTTTCGCTAGTTTTTGCATAATTTTAATGTGTTATGTTACACTATTCTTAATTTTGTTTAAGTTTTGTAAAAACTAATTTACAAGCGATTTTAAGAACTACTGTGCAAAGTAGGTAGTTAGTACTTTTTCAGTCTTCCTTCAAGAAAATTTCTTTACAAAGAAATGAATTCCTACAATTTAATGAAAAAAATTGAACAGTTGAGTTTTTTACATTTTTATCAGATATTTTGGGACATTGTGTGTTCGGATGTGGTTCACTCGGTGCAAGAATGTTTTCTTACTCGTACCTTGGCTAAAAATATTAATTCAAATTTGCTTGTGCTCATTCCAAAAATTCCAGGAGCGCAATCTGTGGGGGAATTTCGTCCTAATGCTTTAGTCAATTTTCAATTTAAAATTGTTACAAAATTTTTGGCTAACAGACTTGTTTCAGTTACGATAAGAATTGTTTCTATTGAGCAGCGTGGTTTTATTCGTGACCGTAGTATTTTTGACTGCATTATTTTGGCATCTGAGGCCATTAATCTGTTGGATAAAAAACAGTATGGTGGTAATATAGCGTTGAAGGTGGATATTCGAAAGGCTTTTGATACTCTGGACTGGAATTTTTTTATTTCGATTTTACAGCAGTTTGGTTTTTCTTCTGTATTTTCTGATCGGATTTTGGCTATTTTGCATTCGGCCCGTCTCTCTATTTTGGTGAATGGCAAAGCGGTGGGATTTTTTTCTTGCGCTCGTGATGTCCATCAGGGAGACCCTTTATCTCCTCCCTCTTTTCTGTCTTGCAGAAGAGGTTCTTAGCAGAGCTTTATCCCTGGCTAGAAACACAGGAAATATTGTGTCCATGTCTTATTGTCGTGGGGTTTGTTTGCCTACTCATATTCTTTATGCAGATGATGTGACACAGGTCTCAAAAGTAATATTCGTTGTCTGCTAGGAATTTTCAAGAATTATTCAGATGTGTCTGGTCAGCTTACTAATAACAGTAAGACCCACTTTTATACTGGGGCGATGTCTGTAGTACGTGAGCAGATGCTTAGGGATATGTTGGGCTTCAGTGTGGGTACCATCCCTTTTACTTATCTTGGCTGCCCGGTGTTCAAGGGGAAACCAAAGTCTGTTTATTTTCTTGCAAATTCAGATAAGATCAAAATGAAGCTTGCAACTTGGAAAGGTTCATTGCTTTCTATTATGGGTCGTGTTCAGTTGGTTAAATCCATCATCCATGGTATGTTAGTGTACTCCTTTCATGTTTATATGTGGCCTAGGCGTCTTTTGAATGATTTAGATAAATCAATAAAAAAAAGGGTTAATAGGCTTTCACCCCATTGTAATATAGGTCACTTTTGGTTTCCCCACTGTGAAATTTTTTCGTCAGATTTCATCCTAGTAAATTTTTTTTTTAGAATACCCCTTGTAATATACAGTCAGCGCGCCACGTCATAAGAAAAATGTGAGTCAGTGTGCCACGTCAGTGAAAATGCACAGTCAGCTGGCCTAGGGGGGTATTCTAAAAAAAAATTATTTTACAAGGACGGAATCTGACAAAAAAATTTCACAGGAGGGAAAACCAAAAGTGACCTATATTATAGGGGGGTAAAAGCCTATTAACCCTAAACAAAAAATATTCGGAGTGGGGATGTTAACACGAGGAAATTATGCACGGTTTCTTGGAAGGTTTGGTGTCTCCCTTGGGAAGCGGGGGGCTGAATCTCAAGCCTACTCGCCTTGTTAATGAAGCTCTCATGTTACAGTTAGCTTTGAAATTGGTTTCAAAGGACTCTCAATGGTCCATTTTATTGAGATCCCATTATTTTTCTAAAGGGAAGCCGATTCAACATTATTTTAAATCATCTATTTGGTGTGGTGTCAAGCCTCACATTGTTACTGTTATTGCTAACTCGCTTTGGGTGGTAGGTTCTGGTGATAAGATTCAATTCTGAACAGACAACTGGCTTGGTGAACCTTTGGTTGATATTTTGCAGATAGATCATATGGTTTATATTAATTTTAATGGTTTAATGTCTGATGTTATTACTAAAGGTGTCTGGAACATTCCTGCTGAGCTGAGTTCGGTGCCTGGTGTTGCCTCAAGGTTGGCCTCTATTGTGTTACCATCTCCTGCTCTTTCGGACTAGCTCTCTTGGCCGCATGCTCCGAATGTGATGTTATCTGCGAAGCTGGCTTTCTCCTTTCTAAGGCTGCAAGCTCCTTCTGTGTCTTGGGCGTCTGTTATTTAGAAATCTTGCATTCCACCATCTCACTTTTTTATTTTTTGGCGGCTTGCTCATGGTAGATTGCCCACCGATGAAAATCTTTGTTCTCGTGGGTGTGCAATGGTTTCGATGTGCACCTTATGTTTGAAAATTGTTGAAACTTTGGATCATTTGTTTTTCCATGGTAATTTTGCGGTTTCCCTTTGGAATTGGCTCGGCCTACAGTTGCAGCTCGTTTTTGACATTTCGTCCGTTCATCCGTTGCTCGATAGGCTGCCACAGACATGCTCTTCTCAATTAAAAGATATTCACTTGGCAGTTGTTGTTCATTTGGTTCATTCTATTTGGTGGGCTAGAAACAATCTTCAATTTTCTTCGAATAATGTTACTTTGCACGCGGTTGAGATGCGGGTGCATTCTTTGATTGGCTTGAGTGGCGGCTTATCTACCGGTAATTGTATTGCTGCAGATGCCCCTATTCTTGATTTGTTCAGGGTTCCCCATCATTGTAGGTTCATCAAAGAGGTTGTGTTGGTGTGTTGGAAGGCCTCGACGGCGCCTTGGGTGAAGGTAAACACAGATGGCTCCGTTGTTGCTAATCATGGCGCTTGTGGTGGTTTGTTTCGCGATCATCTAGGTACGTTCTAGGGAGCCTTTACCTGTAACTTAGGTGATTGCTCTGTTTTTGATGCAGAGGTGTTTGGTTACATTCTTGCTTTGGAGTATGTGGCCCATCATGGTTGGACAAACGTTTGGTTGGAAAGTGACTCTTCCAATGCGCTTCATGTTTTCAAAAATATATCGCTGGTTCTTATTCTTCTTCGAAACTGGTGGCTCAATGCTCGCAATCTTCATATTCAGGTTATTTCCTCTCATATTTTCCAAGAAGGCAACATGTGTGCTGACAGGTTAGCAAACTTGGGTCATTCCGTTGTTGGGCAAGTGTGGATGTCAGCTTTACCATCAGAGTTTCAGCAGAACATTTTTACGGACAGGTGTGGTTTACCTCGGTTTAGATTTCCGTAGGTGGCTGTTCTATTGTTTCTTTATTTTCTGTCTTTGTTTTTTCTTCTTCGTTTTCTTTGTCTAAGGGTTTTGGTCTAGTCCCCCTATTGTAATTTTCCCCTTTTTTTTTTTAATAAAATTTGAGATTGACGGTATAGGATGAGAGTTCATCGGTGTGCCAACCTAGTTGGGATGTCGTTGTTTCTCTTTGATGCCTGTCCTTTCTTCTGGCTTACCAAAAAAATATACCGTTCATATAATTACATTCAAATCCTTCAACGATAAATATATTTAAAGTGAATAAGTTGGATTGGGTACAAACCCTTAATCCCTACATATAATAATGCATTATCTTTATCAACTGAGTTATACCTAACCCATCAGCGATTAATATTAATTGTTTTCTTCTACATTACTTAATATATAATATAAAATATCACAAGCCATAATAAAATAAAATAAAATAAAATAATTAAAATCACAAACCAGGATAGATTCCAAAAGGTCAGTCTTAACAGGTCCAGGTGCAACGACATTTGCTCGAATATTATCCTTTGCCCATTCCAATGCTATGTTTTTGGTGAGTTGATTTACGGCTCCTGAATTTAAAATATTATATTTTGAATATTTAATTATCATATGCAACTCAAATTTCTCACTTCATCATTTCTTGTTTAAGGATATAAGCATAAACGTACCTTTAGAGGCGGCATAGATAGAACAAGCATCAAATGCTTTTAAACCTCCAACAGAGGATATGAACACTATGCTTCCATATCCAGATTCTTTTAGAAGTGGGTATGCTAGTTGACATAGATGGTAACCAGATTCAAAATTTGTGCCCATTGTAATTATTATATCTTCGGCAGTATAATCTATTATTTTCTTATGTGTACATGTGGCAGCATTATTTACCTAAGAAATAAATATAAAAATACATCACTTATTGTTGTGAATTCAGACACAAAACTCACACCAATAAAACAATGATGTGTGGTGTAAAGTAAAGTAAAGTAGTAACCATTAACAAAATAATCACAAGCAATAACAACAATAACAACAGTGACGTATCCAAGACCCTAGACCAGGGGTGCAAAAAATTTAACTTCCAAAAATTTAACCTCTAAGATACTTTTTTATTTTGCTAATAAATTATTTTTCCAAATTTTAATTTTTCCGTTGTTCCAAACTATCCAAAAGCATTATTTTTGAACCAAAAACATGCTCATGTAACACAATTCTTAGTGGAAAATTGTTCTTTAGGCACCCATGATTTTCTCTCAGACAACCCGAAATAATAAAAATACTTTCAACAACAATTAATTACTGTTTGAAGAAATTTTTAAATATGGTTAAACCAAAATAGAGCAATTAGATAGTGCTAAAGAGCAATTTCCCTCTTAGTGTCATTAGACAAAAATAACATTTGGAAGGCCCAAGTCCATAATAACCTAACATACTACATAACCCTAATTATTTGTTACAAGGAATATGCCGCCGCACTACATCTTCTTCTCTGGTTCCACATTACTGATCTCAAACTAAAACTAATTATGCACTCTACTTTCTCTATCGTGTTGCACCTCTTCTTCACTTTTTTTCTTTTATTCAGTTTCTTACTTATTTGTGAGAAAAGAGTGGACCATGGGTGCAAAGAGAAATTTTCAGGGTATGCAAAGTCTATAAAATACATGATTATGCATGTAAATGTTGAAAGTTCAGGGTGTGCAGGTGCACACTCTCAACTACATGTAGCTCCGCCTTTGAATAACAACACCTAGATCTAATCTAGGAATCAAAGTGAAAAACACAAATCAAAAACAAAAGATAAAGAGAGAGAAGAAACAAACACACTAAAGATTGTTTACTCAGTTTGGTCCAACTTGACCTACTCTAGGGGAGAGAGACCTACTCTAGGGGAGAGATTGATCTCTCCAATCCACTATCAATGAGTTCTTACAAAGAGATACAAATGGGTTACAAGAAATTAGCTTCAACAAGCCCACAAAGAACAACCTTAATTTCTACTCGTTTTCCCAATGTCACCAATGAACAAGACACTCAATGATTTTCACTCATCCAATGTGTTTACAATGTTTCCCATCCCAAGAGAACTCTAATCAAAGACCGTCAACCATAAAGTTTCATCCTTAGATTTCCCAAATTTTCCTCTCTTTAAGCTCTCTCTCAAAAAATGAGCTGAAACACTTAAATAGTGACCTGATACTCTCAAAATTGTGTCACACAGGGGCCAAAATCATGTCACGGTTCATAGTGTACGACCTAAGGTACACAAATCTTATCCAAAAATCGTGTCACGTTTTCCCAAATCGTGTCGCGATTTGGACACCTGAAAACCATGCTCACTGCCTGCCAAAATCGTAATACGCCACTTAAATCGTGTCACGTTTTGGCACTTCTCCAAAAACCAATTTTGAGGCACATTGCAACATTTCTCCACCTTACTCTAAATTGGTGATGATGTCAATTGAACCATCAACCACCATTCCTCTTCTTTTCCCTTGCATCCAACTACTCCAAGTAGCTCCACAAGTCTACACCAAACCCTCTTCAACCACGGAACGTCTCCCGCTTCCTTGAAGATCACCTTGCATCCAATCACCCTTGGTTTTATAGGAAATCACACAAGCCAAACAATACATTATTCAAACCCCGGAATGCCTCCCGTCCTCTTGAAGAATTCACATGCTCACAACTAGAGCATAACACCCAAAGCATCCATAGTTGTACCATTCTCGATGTCATCAACTCCACCTAAAGTTGAGCTTTCTCTACCTTAACTTCCAAATGCGTACACACACTATGTCTTTTGCCTTGCAACTCCACCTCCAAGGTTGATCACGAGTATTGTTACATCTGCCTCTTCATACTGACCATGAGTATTATTCCCACCGCCTCTCCAGGCTGATGTTGAGTGTTTAACGTCTCTCTAGACGAACACATCTCTACAAGGCATCAAATCAAGGTGAGAAACATCACCTTTTTCATCCTTCCAACAACACATAACCAAGGCACCCACATCCTCATACTCCTCGGAGACAACTTGCGCGGAGTTGTCATTGTCCTCCGGACAATCCAACTTAAAGTGACCCAACTTGTGACACTTAAAGCACTTATACTCTGCCTTGTCACCGCTCTTTGAGCTTTCCTGGTTACCTCTACCTCCACCATTTCCTCTTGAAACACTAAGGCCTTCATTATTTTCATCCGCTCTCAAGTCCTTGAACTTGGTCAACTCCTTGGTTCTCAAAGCCGGTTGAACTTCTTCCAAGGTGACAGTGCCTTCTTTTCCATAGAGCATGGTATCCTTGAAGGATTCAAATGATCTCGGTAGAGCACACAACAAGAGTATAACTTTGTCTTCGTCCTCAAGTTGCACCTCAATGTTCTCCAAATCGTCAAGGATTTTGTTGAACTTCGTTAATTGCTTCGTTATGGTCTTTGACTCCACCATTTTGAATGATTAGAGTTGTTGTTTTAGGAATTGCTTATGAGCCAAAGACTTGGTCATATACAATGACTCCAACTTTGACCACATCGATGTCGCAGTAGGTTCCTTCGCGACATCCCTCTAAACTTTGTCACCGAGGCACATGACAATGGCACTCCTAGCCTTGTCCACCATCTCGGTCTTCTCCGCTTGTGACATGGTGATCGATAACGCACCTTCACCCTTCAAAGCTTTCTCACACTTTTGTTGTATCAACACCGCTTGCATCTTCACCTTCCATAACCCAAAATCTATACTTCCGGTGAACTTTTCAATATCCCACTTTGAACCCATGGTACTCACTAAACCAATTCACTCATATGCCCCACGGTGGGCGTCAATTGTTGTGAATTTAGACGCAAAACTAACACCAATGAAACAATGATGTGTGGAGCAAAGGAAATTAGTAGCTACTAACAAAGCAATCACAAGCAATAACAACAATAACAACACCTAGATCTAATCTAGGAATCAAAGTGAAAAGCACAAATCACAAGCAAAAGATAAAGAGAGACCAAAGATTGTTTACCCAGTTCGGTCCAACTTGACCTACTCTGGGAGAGATTGATCTCTCCAATCCACTATCAATGAGTTCTTACAAAGAGATACAAATGGGTTACATGAAATTAGCTTTAACAAGCTCACAAAGAACAACCCTAATTTCTACCCATTTTCCCAATCTCACCAATGAACAAGACACTCAATGATTTTCACTCACCCAATGTGTTTACAATGTTTCCAACCCCAAGAGAACTCTATTCAAAGACCCTCAACCCTAAAGTTCCCTCCTTTGATTTCTCAAGTTTTCCTCTCTTGAAGCTCTCTCTCAAAAATGAGTTGAAACACTTAAATAGTGACCTGGTACTGTCAAAATCGTGTCACGAGTGCCAAATTCGTGTCACGATTTGGACACCTGAAAACCATGCTCACTGGCTGCCAAAATTGTGACACGCCACCTAAATCGTGTCACGTTTTGGCACTTCACCAAAAACCAATTTTGAGGCACATTGCAACACTTATAATCGTTAATTTGACTGAAATTAGATAAATGAGAGAATTTTAAAATAATAATTGAATATCAATCGTATATATGATCATTTACAAGTTTATTATCTCAGTGTATCTTTATAAGCACACACTAATTTTGACAATACAAAATGATGTGTACATGGTTGGAATTAATAATTGATTTTTCAGAGGGAAGCAATGATTTTAGAAAAATAACTTGGACCTTTCAAAAATATAAAAGAAAATAACTTAGATCAAATGAATATACTATTTGCTTACAAAAGGAGTTTGGAGGATTGTGGTTAGGAGAATTAGGGAATTTAATGTGGCTCTTTCGGGGAAGTGGTGTTGGGGTTTAGGGAGAAAAGAAATAGATTGTAGTATAGAGTTTTAACGGCGCACTAGGTTAGAGGAAAGGGATAGCTTATTACTAAGTTTATGGTTTATCACTTTTTTTATCTCTATTTTATCGTTGCTATCTTAATTGAAAAAAAATAATTAAATGCACTTTATTTTTTGTGTCACCTCATATTTATAAACTGCGTCAACCGATAATTTTACCATACACTTCAAACTCAATCAACTAACTTATTCGCTATTAGTTATAAACTAACTTATAAGTCATCGGTTATAATCTCATCTGCTATAAACTAATTTATCATTATCCGCTAGTTTTTACCAAACTGAGCCAAGAGTTAGTTAGAGATTGTTAATAAATAGTTAGCTTGTTCATTGGTAGTTTGTTTGTAGACTCCTTACTATACTTCAAAATGCAAAGCATCTCATCCTCAATCAATCAATGAGAATTCTAAGAATATCCATTTATCAAGCTTTCAACTTTATTTGTCATGTATCTTTTACCATGTCAATTGTAACAATTGATTAATTGTAATCAAAATTAGGGGCGGAACCACCCCAGCTAGCCTGGGCATTAGCCCAGGCTCCACTTTTACTTTCTTTGTAGCAAGCCCAGTGCAGATGCAGCGCTTCTGCTTCTAATGTTTTCTATGTCCAGTCTATTGTTTTCCTGTTTCTAATACGGCGGCCGCTTGCTCAGTGCAGATGCAGCGCTTCTGCTTCTAATGTTGAAGGAGATAAGACCGGGTCAAAAAGCCCAATACGCTCTTGTTTCTAATATGGCCCAATGCAACATTTTTTTTATAAAAAAAAATGCCCAATTCAACAAATACATTTTTTTTTGAAAGAACAACAAATACATATATAAGACCTTTAAGTCAAAGGGAAAATAATACGTAACCATCCTGACTTTTTTTTACACCATCCTGACTTTATAAATAAAGTCCCTTTTATTATTTTAGAAAAAACAATAATAATAGTTTGATTAAAAATAAAATAATAAAGTAAATAATAATTCTTTATTCTTAGTTGGGTTTTTTTTTTATTTCATAGTTATTGTTAACTCAATGAACCGACGAGTACTGAAGCTCTATACCCCCATGCGTATCGAATTCTTCTCATGTCATGTACTGCGAATCCGTATCCGTTTCACGTACCAAGGCGAATTACGTATTATGTAACTATGGTTCTACTTCTATGTTATTTTTTATTTTGTTATTTGTTCTATTTTGTTGCTGATGCTTGTTATTTGTTAATGATTTTTTTTTTTTAACAAGCCAAAATGAGATTATATTAATAATACCGACGTCTCAAAATGCACAAAGTGTGCAAAAAAGAAACGACGTCTCAAAATACACCGACCTATTATTATTTGTTAATGGATAAATGAGTTGATTATTCAAATTTCAAACCGCAATTTAGAATTATCCTATAAGTTTTATTTTATAGAAACCGCTAAGTTGTAGAGCATTGACAGTTTTTTATTCGTATGCCCTTAGATAATTAATGACATGTGTACCAGTGAAAACATTAAGGCTTCAATTTTGATGCTGAGAGTATTCATATTTATGACTATATATATATAGATATATGATAACCAAACACAAAAATATAGACACAAATACGACATCGTAACATCGTATTTCACTAATCACTTATACTTTTTTTTCCTCATCTTCTCACACCAATGCATCTCTCTTCCATTCTCTCATCAAACACTATTTCCTCTCCCTCAACTATGTTACTCTATCCTCCTGCAAGGCTGCAATTGTCACGTTCTCTCACCGGCGCCGATCTACTAATCTCACTGACGACCGTTCTCTCCTAATCACCGGCGACCACTCTCTCAATGTTTTTGTCACTGAGCTTCTCACAAGCCAGGCCACGACTTCGCCGGTGGGTTTGCAAATCTGTTTTGGAACGACAGATATGTGGGTTTCAGTAGATGCATATCTGTTTGGCGATGGTGGATCCGTGACTTTCAGTAGGTGGTGGTCACAGATGGTAACATTGGTTTTAGGTGGAGAAGGCGATATCTAAACGGCGTTGGAGAATTCTAGTGGTGGCGATGACGACGACGACGAAGAGGACAGTGTTGGTAAACGACGGTGTGGAGGACGGTGTTGGTAAACGACGGCGAGAAGGACGATGTTGGTGAGTGATGGTTGGATAGTGGTGATGGTGGCACGGTGTCAGAAATTGAGAAACGAAAGAAAGAAAGAAAACTGAAAGCAGTCAACAAAAATACCCCTTATTTTCAGTTAAAATTTCAATTATGCCATTGTATTGTGAAGGAAACTACCAAACTATCCTTGATGTCGTATTCATGTCTATTTTTTTGTGTTCAATTTTATATATATTATGTCACGTATGAATTTATTATAAATTTTTTGCCCAGACTCTATAAAATTTCTGGTTCCGCCATTGATCAAAATCAAATATAAATGATGAAGATCTTACTAGAATATTGAGTTTTCCATCGAAGACCGAAGCAACAGTTTCCATCAACTTTTCACGTTGGTCCCGAAATAATAAATCACAAGTCGACCCAGTCACACAAAATCCTTACCCGTTACTCTACCTATATACAACGGGGATGAGAAATCGAATCTCATCCCGTCCCCGACAAGTTTGGGTATCTCTGCCTCATCCCCGCTGTGGATAATTTTTTTTAATAAAAAAAAAAAGTATTTTTCAACTCCAGGTTCAATGTTGTAATATATCATCCAACAAAAGCATGGTGACGATCAATGACTATGGTGATGGAGAAGAGAAAACTTAGAGAAGTGAGCGTCGTCTAAAAGACTACGACTAAGAACTTAAGGAACTTGACAAGAAAACAGCACTAATAATTTAAACCAAAACTTAATAACTTCAATAAAATATATACCATTATGATGGGTTTTTAAAAATTTAAACTTCATCTTAGACATCCAAAAGCTAACGCCTGCTTTGTTTTGATTAAATCAAATTGGAATGATTAAATCTTACTAGAATATTGAGTTTTCCTTGAAAGATTGAAGCAACAGTTTCCATCAATTTTTCACGATGGTCACGCAATAATAGATCACAAGTTGACCCAGTCACACAAAATCCTTTGCCTTTCCACTCTTCCAAACATTTGTTAATATCTTCTTGATTTCGTGCACATATATGCACCCTTGCCCCAAATTCTGCTAATTCTTCCACAATTGCGTGCCTGATTCACAATTAAAAATGAAAAGAAAAAATAATATGAGAAAATAATTTACGTACATTTCTTAAGCAAATTTATGAACATATAGAGATAAGATAACTGACCCTATGCCTCGGGTTCCCCCAGTCACAAGAGCTGTCTTCCCTTGAAGTGACCATCTTTGATCTTTGAATTTCAACTTTGTTTCATCCATTTTTCTTGCTTTTATAATCAGTGAGGAAAGGAAGAGCAAATGACGATTTAATAGCTCTCAAAATGCAAGAATATATCAATATAAATACTTTTATACAGATGGATATAAATCCTTGTATAAGATACAAACTTAACCCTTGTTTGACGGCAAGGTAGATGAGACAATACAATTTTTTTATACATAACTAATATTTTCTTCATAGGTAAAAAAAATTCAAAAAAGGATTAGAGATATTGACAAACAAATGCGGCCATATTATACAAGTGCCATATTATACAAGTTTTTTTTATTTTTAGGAAGGCCATATTATACAAGTGCCAAACGAATAGTAACAAAAAGAAAATAAAAACGAAAAAAACAATGCCATCTTAAAAAACAGAAGAAAAATAAATCCATCAAAATAGCTTGTATATTTTATTTTAAACTAACGAAAAGACGGGCACTCACATACCCGTCTTTCCGCTCTTTTTACTGCGCTACAATTTAAAAATTATGAACTATATTTTTTTTATGAAATTTTGATTTTGATTAAAACAAAAAATATAAATGTATTAAACATGATTATCTATAACGATATAACAAAAAAACATAATCTAAATTCTTTTTTTTTTGACACCAACAATAATCTTTATTATAGAAAAAATTGTTAAAGGGTAGAATTGAGATAATAAAAAAGCAAGTATAAATATATTCATCTAGTTTATTACATTTTTTAAATGATAAAGGGAAAAAAATCAGACATAT
>Ga0209282_1000988_pt1 | contig 14865 bp, 6 predicted proteins | sample Mtrugardesep15_FD_187529 | JGI IMG/M metagenome (GOLD analysis project Ga0209282, IMG submission 187529) | Root nodule microbial communities of legume samples collected from California, USA - M. trunc garden sep15 (SPAdes) (version 2) | ecosystem: Host-associated > Plants > Roots > Nodule...
ATTTTCAATTCACACTAACACTAGTTTCTTCTTCCTTGTGTTTATATTCCAATGGCTCCCCATTCCTCACTAGCATACTCCATGTTTCTCCCCAATATATATACTAGTGTTCCAACACTAATGAACATTGATTCAATTGGTAAATAGTTGAATCATAACTACAATGGCATGAGTTAAACTTCTATATTAGTATGAGGACCATACTTCAATTAACATTTTATAACTTTAAAGCTACTCACTTTAGTGAAGTTATGAAACCCAACTCTTTTGGATATAGTGTAATTTATTCCACACGAGGTAATGATCCCAATGTGAACGGTATCATTTCAAATTGGTAGCTTGGAAGCGTACGCTATGGGAGCTGTCACTATACCGTTTGCCGCATGGTTCCGTTCTTTGCCCTTTTCTTCATTTTTGGTCCAATGGTCTGTTTATTTTCTACAATTCCATGCTGTCACAACCTAACCTCACACCACATTTCAACATCATTCATGTAAACCACGTGGTGAAGGATCTAATCGTCAACCAAAATCCTAGTCAACTCTAAACTTTTTCTTCCCGTTGATTTTGTTTTCTCTCTTTCTTTCAGTCTTGCAATACTGCCTTTTTTAAATGTTTTCTTATTTCTATTCTATTATTAAGCATATACAATACATACAAATTACTCATCAAAATTGCAGGCTCAGGTGAAATTAGTCTATATTTTCTGCAAATTGACATATTCATCTCTAAAACTATAGTGTCAATCAAAATAGTCTATCTATTGGTGAATAGTATAACTATTAATTAGTGAATATTATTTTAGCCAATGCTTATAATTCAATGACTAGCTTATCAATTCATTCAATTATGTATTAAGATTATGTTGATCTACTTGTTCAGAAAATAAGTTTTTTTTTTACAAAAAAAATATTATCTTGATCCAAGTGTAATTAAACTTATTTTAAATAAGATAATTAAGTATAAGCCTTATGAAAAAATGATTAAAAATCAAACTTCACGAAGTTGTTTGATGCTTTATTTTTGTAATTTTTACCTTTATATAAAAGAAAGGCACAATTATACTATGAATTTTACTATGAATTTTTCTTCCAATTTTATTATTATATGTTTTAAATATTTTATTTATTCAATTAAAAAGTATTTAGTATTTACACGCAAATATAACTGGATAAAAGTTTTAGTGTAGCTTAATATTTCTTTTAAATTTATTCTTTATTTAAATTATTTTATTTACAATTTTATCACTCATTTACTAATCCAATAACTATTTAAAAAAAACTATTTTAAAATATAATAATAATCGTATGAATTATGTAACACCTATTATGAGTGTGTTAGAATAGAAAATGTATCTTAAAGAGTGTGTTATTATGATTTTCTTATTTTATCAACAAAAGTTGAAATTTGATCACCTGAAGCTAGTATGCTCATAGAGAAAATATTGTATTAAATAGGACACTCTGGCTCTACCTCTACACTCCCGTCCACGGTTCCATCTCAATCACCTTACCTCATATTAATGTCTATTTCATAATATATTAAAGGTTCTTCATCAATAATTCAACTAAAATGTTAAAATAATTAGAGTTAACCGATCAATCAATCTGAAATAGGTCTACTTCTAGGCATATATTTATACAAAATTAGAGATAAAACATTTAAGCTTGACCCGACGGTGAGATAGTAAAGAAGAAATTGTGTAATAATACGACGTACGTCATTGACTTTTTAATTTTATAAAACTGTCTATAATTTCTTGAAAAATGCCTATATATTACCTGCATTTTCTGACCAACGACTAAGAATGTCTGACCAGTTATGGTGATAATAATTTTTCATTTTCTTCGTTTGGAAAAAATTGAAATTGTAATTAATTAGAATGTGTAGTTGATATGGTCCCTGAAATTGAATGCTTTGAATTTTATTTTGATTTGAATTTAGTGTTCTCCTCTTAATGACCCTCCAAATGTAGAACAACAAAGAATTCGTTCCAAGGTATAGTTGTTAATTGTTGTTATGGTGCCATTTTTTCCTAGATAGCTAGGGTACTTCTGATAATGTAACTACTAAAAAACTACGTACGTTCTAACTGTCGATGGTTTGATTCATAAACTATACTATCTTCGTCATTAATTATAAGATTCTTTTGGAAAAATAACGGAAATTAAGAAAATTAAAAATGGTAATAAATTTGTTTGTAATTACTATTGTTTTTACAAATTTGTCCTTTAAAAGAGAGGGTTAGTGTATGTTTTCAATGTAGTATTTAATGTTGATTGAAGAAAAAAATATAAAATAAATAAGGGTATGTTGGTAAAGAATTAATTAATGTCCTTGAAAATAGCAAATAAGCCTTATAAAAAGAAACAATTTTTTTCTCAAAAAGGTCCTATAATTAAAGACGGTATAGTGTTTTTTATACGAGAAAAGTATATACAAGCCTCTTTCAACCTAAAGAGGATATTTTCACATGTGCTTTTGAAAAAACTTGAATGTAGACATTTCTCTCTAGGCTAAACTACTCAATATTCCACCTAACCATGCCATGCTGCCCATGCATAGAGACATTGTTCATTGTTTGAATGTCATGGATTCTTAATCCAAACCATTAATTATATCGGTACAACATCGTTTTGCTAATGAAATTCACATAAGTATGTTGATGGTTAGGGGATTGACATGTTTATTGAGCATACTCTTCAGAAAGGTAATGTGTGTGCAGATGTTAGTGCTAAGATGAGAACACAATCTATAAAGAAAAGTTGTTAAAGATTTTTCAATTTTTTTAATCTCAAAATATCTCCTCAATAATCACCTTACTTGAACTTTTTTTTATTGGTTATCTTAGAAATGGTGGTTGAGCCTAACACAATCCCTCAAAACCGACTTGTGAGGTGGATTGCCCCCACTTATAAACACATTGTCAGACCATCTGATGTGGGACTCTTAATAGGTTATCCAGAGTATCACCTAATCGAAATTAAAGGCTAATCTTTCGTATATTAAGATTAATTTAAGAGACCGACCTCTCTTGATAGATGTAGATATTAAGATTGATTTAAGAAATTGATCTCTCTTAATAGGTTTTCTTCTATACACACTTACCAAAAATCGTGTTTAAGGGACTCCTTACCTAGTATCTGTGTCACAACATATTAGTTCATCCAACTTCTTTTTTTATTTGCTTCAATTTAGATAAAAAGAAAATAAAGAACCCTTTTTATATTATAGAAAACTACCAGTGCGCTAGGTAGTGCAATAGTGGGGTTAATATGTTCTTTGGTCGATTTAGCTTTTAAACCATCTCATAATATATTCTTGCACACGTACTACGTAGTCAACAATCAAATTCAGCCGACGTAAATTACTAACTTTCTTTGGTTTGATGGTACTTTTAGACGTAATTTGGTTGAAAATTGGAGGGGAAAATGGGGGGTATAAATGGAAAGTTTTTGTTTCAAAGAAGGACTCTTTGTAGTCAAGGTAAAGAAAGGAAGCTCGATTGGTTTATTTTCTTTGTTTGGAAAAACATCATGAGTGCCTTTTCGCACAAACTTGAGTCATATTATTCAAAAGAAGTATTAAAAGCCATTTGAAAGAGACCAATGTTAAAAAAGTGCGTCGTTAGAAATTGAAATTTGTTACGATCATGCATGGAATGGAATAAAGAAAAAGTATCATGTATGAAGACTATAAAACAAAGATATTTCCACTCATAATTTTCCTCCTTCTCTTTAGCATGGTTAGGGGGGAATTAACATGTTTGGTAGATTTCTCGTCTTAAAAGTTTTCTTCTTGAATTTAGACAATGGTTGGACTCAAGTAAAAAATATTATTTACATGAAAAGTTTGCAACAAATTTTTTGGGGGAAAATCACTTTCTTACAAACTAAAAAAATAAAAATTGAAATAAAAAAACTTTATAACTAAAAAAATGATTTTCTCTTATAACTTTTTTTTAAAAAATTGAAATTGAAAAAATAACCGATTTTAAACTTGGTAGTTAAAAAAAATAGATTTTGGAAAATCACTTTCTTATTTAAATAAATAACCAATTTTAAACCTTCTAATTAAAAAATTGACATTAAAAAAAAGGCTTAATAGCAGTTTTCACCCCCTAACTTTTACGAAGTTGCGATTTTGACCCCCTAAGAAAAAAATACATAACCGCCTCCTAAATTTTGCAACTGTAGCAGTTTTGGCCCCCAAGACAAAAAAAAAACACGTGGCACCTCACTTAGGGTGCCACGTCAGTGTAGACCGAATCAAAATAGACCTTGGGGGCCAAAATTGCCACAGGTACAAAACTTAGGAGACGGCTTTGTAGTTTTTTTCTTAGGGGGTCAAAATCGCAACTTTGAGAAAGTTATGGAGCAAAAAGTACAACAAAAAAATCATTATTACATGTCTACTAAATTTACACATTATAATTCACCTATTAACATCCACATCATTATTGCTATATTTACTATTTACAAAAATAAATATGTTATTTCTCAAATAGAGTCATGCATATTAATTAAACCAAAAAATTAATCATAGTGCATTTGCAATAGTTTGTTTGATTTTTTTTTTATTACTACATGTTTGAAGCTTCACAAGTACTTACGATGAGTCTTTGAATGAGCCAATAAAAATAGGATAAAATTTCTATAAAAACTTTAAAATAGGTCAAGACATCGACCTTTATTAGATGATCTGGCTTATTCTCATCCTTACTTATACACTCACGTGGATACATCTAATATTTTTATGAACCTAATTCTATTATCTTAATTTGGAAATAATGTAATCCACATATATAAGGTGTAGGTTATTTGGTTAAGCTTGTTCAAGACCTTCTGCCATCTAGGTATAAATTGTCAAAGAAGAAATCAAAACTCTGATTTTTCATACGGCATCTTGTGTTTTTGTGGTAACGAAGGTTAAACTAATATATGCCCACCAAAAAATTTATAACTTAAATATATTTTTAGTTCTTATAAAACAAATAGGTACTATAACTATTAGTCCTTGTGGAGGCTTAAAAAGCAATTCACATACAAGTAAAATAAAGACTAAAATTGAATAACATTTATGTATTAAATTAGCTTCTACTTATTATATTTTTTTAAGGATTCTACTTATTATAATTTATAAGTTTCTTTAGAGATTAGATTTGTATTTTGTCTCTTCTGCTTTGAACAGAAAAGTAATACAATGATGAAAGATCGATGATGTTATTTATATAATAATTTATCATAGATGGTGATATCATTGAAAGAAAATTGACCATATTCTGAAATTTTCAAAGCAATAGCCCAAAGGAACCGGTATTCTCAATGCAATATTAATCGACTAAAAGTAATACCAAACCCCTTTTACTAATTAGTGCTACAAAATTAGATAATCTCATAATCATACTGGTGTCGTATGTTTACCCATAAATAATTATAAATTTTAGTAGTTTTAGTTTTGAAATAAAGTCATTGTAAGGCAGCTAGATTTTTTGTCTACTACATTTGCTTCAGAACTTTAAGCAATTGGAACAGTTTCATTGTTGCTCTTCCACCTTGTGGTTTCGTAATGGAACATCATTTGCAACATAGAAGGTTAGGAAGGGAGAAAAAATTCAATAGAGGATTATTTAGCATGTATGAAGTTTGGTTAATTTGAATGTTATTTGAAAAAAGATGCGTCCCTTTTATGATAAAAAATAGCTTCCAATCAAGAATAATCATCTCTAATAGGTAGATATATATTAGGTAGAATTCTTGTACATCTCAAGAAAAAGAAAAAAAGACTATGATTATTATAAGCAACAAGGCCGTATGACTTGGGAAATTTTACGTAAGCTTAAAAATATAAATGTAAACGAATAATATTATATACTAATCTAGGGTTAGGTGCTGCGTTACAATTAATTCAAATTCTGAATTTGTCAATTTCTTGTAATGGCATAAGAAATTTTAAGAAACTATGCTTACAAATAAATGTTATGACTTGCACCGAATTATAGAGGAGAATTCAATAAAGTATAGTATAATGCAAGTTGATTCATAAGAAAAAATATTGAGAAAGAAAATACAAATACACGATTAGAGAGTGCCGGTTGAATGTGGCTATAATATAAATACCAAATTATCATCCCCTCTTATTATTCAGTCGTCAAAGCATACATACACAAAATGTCAATGATTATTCATGTGAGTAGTTGACGGATGAATCCCACTAATTTTCTCATTAGATCCATAGAAAGACAGCTAGCTAGCGACTTGTTGTCCAATCCAATCTAATTAAATATCTCAAATATAAGGAAGCCATTGCACGAGTTATTTTTTGTCTCATATTCAAAATAACTATGAATTTTGGTCTCAATTTTTTTTATAACAGGTCTAGAATTATTCTGTTTTGTTTGTTTGGATGAAGGAATTTTTGGAGGTGATATGATTTTTTATGGTAATTCAAAAAAACTTATGTAAGTTTTATTGTTTTGATGACAAATTTGGAGATTTTTAAAATGAATGAATTTTATATAGTATTATGTTGTAGAGAAATGCTAGGAACAAACTTTTTTTAGCACTTTCTTTAAATTTTACTTTTCAATTTCATGAAACTCATGCAAGTCTCGCCACTTTACTGTGATTATTTTCAATATTTGGTATCCACACATATTTCATCCAATAAAAAGTGAGGTAATGATGTTTTATCCCCTATAATTTAGGTCATTTTCGGTTTTACACCCTGTAACTTTTTATTTATTTATCCACCTGTAAAATAATTTGTTTCAATTTACCCCCTAATAGGTCATTCAAAAACCTACTTTTTTTAGAAATTTTGGTCTTTGAATGACCTATCTAGGAGTAAATCAAAACAATCTTTTTTTACAGGAGATAAATAAAAAAATTACAGGATATAAAACCATAAATAACTTATATTATAAGGGTTAAGCACCATTAACCCTGAGATTAGAGAGAACCTTCCTTTTTAGTGTTCAAAAAAGAGATAGAACCTCCCCTTTTACATTACTGATTATTCAAGTCTTCCACCCAATTATTTCCAATTCTCAAGCCACTATGTTTTTCCTCTTCATATATGTCGTCTTCATACTATTGTGATTTTTTTTTATTTATTAAAATCACCTTAAAGCGTACATTTGACTATGGATTTTTTATCCAAAATACTTTTTTTTTACCTTGCTAATGGAGATATCAACATAACCAAACACTTAATTGTTCCAAATTTTGATTTTCTCAATCAAGAGTTTGAGTTATTCTTTCATGACATATATTTTCCAACAACCTACATGGAAAGATGACCAATTATCCTTGACAAATTTCATAAAAGCAGGATATTTAAGCCAATAATTAAGAAATCTAAACGGTTTGGAACCCTAATTTACCTACGCACAATTACCAAATTGGACAATAGTTATATATATATATATATATATATATATATATATATATATATATATATATATATATATATATATATATATATCTATTATCGAACCATCTACATTGACCTTTCCTTTCTCAATGACACCTTCTAACAAAAGAAACATATCTAGTTTGCTCGTTACGATTCTTGAAAAGTTATTTATTGCCTAAAGTGGGAGGATAGCCTAGTTAGGGCCGTTCCTTGACAAGCGCAAGAAGCTCTACGGAACCGGGCTTCCAATTTATAGCGGTCTCATCTATTTGTAGGAATACGAGTATAATTGTTAGGATGTAGGATAACATTTTCTTTTGTTATGTACGTCTAAATCAAACACTTATTATTTGACAAAAATAAAGAGTAAATGGACAAATTAGGTCAAACTCACACATCTATCAAAGAAAAAATTCAACAAAACAAATTAAAATCAAAATAATGTTTATTGTTAATTCACAATTGTTTAAATTATCATTAATTATTTTTATTAGAGGTCATTTTTAATATTAGAGTCAAGTCACTAATTTTATTGGAACGGCCATACACCTAGTTCCATTCTTTCCATATATTCTCCAAACACCAAAGCCTCCAATCGAGCTACAATGTTAATCTCCCTTTATTCTCGAATATAGAAACTATGGAGTTCAAATACTACCACATAACAGTCACCTTCATCAAATCAGACTTAACCGTATATATTGAAGCAACATATTTTTTTTCCATGCATGTGCAATTAAATAGACAACTAACAAAATACAATCTCAAAATTGTTGGACACAAATACATGCATTAGGTCTACGGACCTCTCATTTATATAATATTTAACGGTCAATTTTCATCAAATATGAGACTCTTACAATCACACATGTATTATCATTACTTTCTCTCAACATGACACGCCGTCTACACACCTTTATCATAAAAACTTTCGATACAAAAATCTTGTCCAACCATCAACCCTTATACCACTATTGAGTCCAGCATAGCATAAGGATCATCACACCAAACTTTGAACAATCTCATAAGTCTCATTGAATAGCACGTATTAACTCAAAATTTTAAAGCATATTATATCCAAGTATCTTCTCACTTAATGTTTAATATCTTTTTTTTTCCATCTATTGTGTCACTTCTCATTAATAGGAGTAAATAATAATGCAGTATTGTAATAAGAAAAGAAAGTATGAGCAGGTGAGATGGTCCCACAAAGTATAGAGTCAACATGATTGTTGGGTCATCTCATTTCATCAATCCCACGCACATAATAAGAAGAGAAGAGAAGACAGAGAAAGAGCCGGGCCGTCAAATAGGTTGACTTGGCTTTTTCTTTATCGTGTCTTTCTGTTGAATTTCTTGTCTTTGCGTGTGTACTAGTAGTAGCATATGACAAAGAACAAAAGAAAAAAAAAGAACAATATCATTTTCATCACGTGTAACCTCTCCGTTTTATTCGGGGACGGTGGCTCTTTTTTCTTCATCCTTCATTTATGAGTCAGTCAAATCCTTTCTTCACGAAACAAAGACGAACCAACCTCAATCTCTTCTTCATTAATGTTATGTAAACCCTTTTTCTTTTTGTAAAGAAAATATAAATAAAGTCTCTTCTTCCTTATCTTTTTTCATTTTGTTCATTATGTTGTGGTACTTGTTATGTTCCACGTTTATACAACAATATTCTACAATTCTTTAACTCCTCGGGATTGGATTTCTATTAGACTATTGATTGATTACACTATTGTGGAAATTTGTTGGCCGCAAGATACAAGCAAAATCAAATTTGTTTGTTTAAATAAAAGAGATGCACTTATTAATATGATATATGATCACAAGTGATTCAATTAGATGAAAATAAGTAAGACTCGTAGATATGGACATACCTCTCACCAAAAAAAAATTAAAATAATTGAGAGGATTGAGATTTTGTTAGAAGTTTATGTAGAAAAAAAAGTAATGCTAGCGTCAAGCCATAAAAAAGTCTTTTAAGTCTATAAGACCGACATGTTTAAGCAAATGTAAACGATTTTTTTTTTTGGTACAATCTTTTTTTTAGTATTATTGTATTAGATTTTATACTTCAAATTAAATAATAATTTAGCTAACCTTTTAACTATTAACCTATATTAATTTTTGTATATTTAAATCTATTATTATTGTTTTAATTATTATTATTTATTATAAATTAGAATTGAAGTTTGTTTGAGATGTAAGGAAGTCTCATTAATATTGTTTCAATCAAATCAAATTTAGATGGTTATACCTTGACTTAATCTCATTAACCAATAATTAGTCTATGCAACTAGAGAAATGACATTGAATTAAAGAAATAGAGAAATGATAATTTGACATCAAAATTTTGAGATCAAATACAACGTTTTTCAATCTTTATATGTAATTTTAAAAAGCATGCATATAAATAGTAGAAAATAAAAATTAAAAATATAGTAAATAAAATATATATATATATATATATATATATATATATATATGTTATTAAAATAACATGAAGTTTACAATTATTTTCCCTTAGCTTTTTTTGTTTTGTTGTTAGAAAAAGGATACTCTCCTAGCTAGCTACATAGAGAAATACACAGTTAATTTACCAAAGACAAATGTAAATTAAATGATTGGCAAACTATGGACGTGTGGCTGTATGGGTAATTCCTTTGTGTGGGATGTAGCATTCGGATTTATGACATTTTCCAACCTGACGCACCATCTTACGCAACAATTTGGGATAGTAAAAGAAAAATAATAAATATCGTGGAATTTTCTAAAAATCCAAATTTCATTTTCCATCTGGTCCACGTTCCTTCAATTCCAAACTCTTTTTATACCCTAGTCCATTGCACTATTGAAAGACTTCATCTACCTCTCCCTCTCTCTACTCTCTCCTATTCCTTCAACATATCTCTCTTGCTAATCTCTTTTTCAAAAAAAATCTCTCTAGCTAAATCTCTCTCATCTCTCCCTTTTTTGTGTTTATTATATATTATATGGACAAAGCATGGGGTCTAGCTCTTGATACTTCTTCATCTTCTCCAATTCCAATATCTCACTCTCACCCTTTTTTACCTTCAAAACAGCCATCATCTACATATACCAACGATAGAATGTTTCCTATTTTAGGATTTCCTGTCAACCTTACCCGTAACACCAACGGTGAAGACGGCGGTGACCGGAAAATAACTGGTGAAGTCGATTTCTTCTCTGAAAGAAACAAGCCATCACCTTCACATGAACACAACCAACATGTTAAATCCAATATCATCAAAAAGGAGATTGTTTCAACCGATGAAAAGACTTCCACTTCTAATATCCATGTTAATGTAAGCTTCCTTATTAATTTCTCATATTTAATTTTCCTTTTTTTATTTCTTTCCAAAATTCAATGATAAAATATTTCTTATAAATAATAACATGTTCTAATTTAATTTTTTTTTAAAAATTTTGTTCAAATATTATAGACTGGTTTACAACTTGCAAACACCGGAAGTGATCAATCTGTAGTAGATGATGGAGTTTCATCTGATGCTGAAAATAAACGCGCCAAGACTACTGAGGTACGTAATTTAGTGCATGTTTGATATCACGGTTTGTTTTTCAGAATTACTGTGTTATATATATGTAACTTATAAACTTTTTTAATTTAATTCAGCTTGCACAATTGCAAGTGGAGCTTCAACGGATGAATTCAGAAAACAAAAAGCTGAAAGAGATGCTAAGTCATGTTACCGGTAACTACACGGCTTTGCAGATGCAACTTGTAGCATTAATGCAAAAGAATCACCACACTGAAAATGAGGTAATTATCAATTGCTAGTTTCTTTCTATTTTCTCATTATTCTTTTTTATGACATGTCAATTTAGTGGTACAAGTTTGACTTTGTAAACTCAAAATATGGAATTCAAATCTTATTTGAAAAAGTTGTACAATTGTCATTGTTGTTATTGTTAACACTGCTTTGATATATATTATAGGAAAATGTTAACATAGGGCACAAGTTTAGTATACCAAAAATAGAAACTATGTATTTAAAAACGTAAAAATTAATTTTTCTCAATAGATACTTGCTATTTGTGGAATCCTTTAATGGTACATGTTAGCATAGCTCTATATTATATGCCATATTGATAACATGTTAATAAATTAATACTGTTAAAATTCAGGTTGTTAATGCAAAAGCTGAGGAGAAAAACCAAGGTGTTGGTGGAGCAATGGTACCAAGACAATTTCTTGAGATAGGTACTACTAATGGAACAGCAGAAGTTGAAGATCAAGTATCAAATTCATCATCTGATGAAAGAACAAGATCAAACACACCTCAGATGAGAAATAGCAATGGTAAAACTGGTAGGGAAGATAGTCCAGAATCAGAAACACAAGGCTGGGGTCCAAACAAGTCTCAGAAAATATTGAACTCTTCCAATGTTACAGATCAAGCAAATACAGAAGCTACAATGAGAAAAGCTCGTGTCTCGGTTCGTGCTAGATCAGAAGCTTCAATGGTATGCATTCATTCATTAACTACTAATTAAATCAAAATTGATTAAGGCATGCGAATGATTTCTTGATTAGTTTTCTAACTGAATTATGTGATGGATAATTGCAGATCAGTGATGGATGCCAATGGAGGAAATATGGACAAAAAATGGCTAAAGGAAATCCATGTCCTCGCGCATACTATAGATGCACTATGGCGGTTGGTTGTCCAGTTCGCAAACAAGTGAGTTTTCTTGTTACTAAAGAAATATCGCGTCTAATATGAACCACTAAAAAATAGTCTAAATGTAGCTTTTTCTAAATTTAGTGACGAAATTAGAGTAGTATTAGTACTTTTGTATTGTAACTTAGAGCTAATTATCGATGTTTTTTCGTTAATAGGTTCAACGTTGTGCCGAGGACAAAACAATATTGGTAACAACATATGAAGGAACACATAACCATCCACTACCACCAGCAGCAATGGCAATGGCATCAACAACCTCAGCAGCAGCAAGCATGTTACTATCAGGATCAATGTCAAGTGCAGATGGAATAATGACACCAAATTTATTAGCAAGAGCTATTCTACCTTGTTCAACAAGCATGGCAACACTTTCAGCTTCAGCACCATTCCCTACTGTTACATTAGATCTCACACAAAATTCAAACCCAAATCCATTACAATTTCAAAGACCTCAACATGCACCATTTCATCAAGTACCTAGTTTCTTTCAAGGGCAGAATCAGAATTTTGCACAAGCAGCAGCATCACTTTATAATCAATCTAAATTTTCTGGTCTTCAATTGTCTCAAGAAGTTGGTTCTTCTCATTTAACCACACAAGCTCCAACCCAACCACAACAACAGCAGCAGCAGCAGCAACCTTCTTTAGCTGACTCGGTCAGCGCCGCCACCGCTGCTATCACCGCCGATCCTAATTTCACCGCTGTTCTCGCCGCCGCTATCTCCTCCATTATTGGTGGTGGCCATGCAAACAATAGCAACAACAACAGCAATAGCAGAAATACAATTAGCAACTTTTCAGGAAACTAAATATTCCTTTGTTCTTAGGTTCCTTGTTTGTTCAGATAAATATTATTCCTTTTTAAAAAATATATATTATTCCTTTTTTGTACATGGGGAAAGTGACGTCATAAATGTTCATATTTCTTTTTAGTCCATATGTTTTGGGATTGAGGGGATATATAGAAGATTATATAAGAAAATATTCACTTCAATTTTTTGTTATATTTATCATTTTTCACGTTGAATAATCTAGGATATGTTCTTCAAAATTATTAGAAAATATGTATTATCTTTTTTCTTCATTTGTTTCATCGTTATCTTTCCTTATCTTGGACCATATCCTTTCTGAAAAATATTGAAAACAACGTACATGGTAACCGATCTACTAAACAACAAAAGAATAGAAAAAAAGAAGAAAAATGTTGAAGAAAGAGCCAAGTGAATAATCCGTGTATTTGCTAAGAATATCCGAATTTTTCTATTGGTCAAGAAATACGGCCATTACTAATATTTGATTTGATATAGACACGTCATTGTATGGTAGGAAGTAGTAATCCAAAGGTGGACTTAGCTACCCTAATTGTAAGTTGAATTTTAGTCTAAAGTTCCGTCTACATTGATCAATAAACTAAATATTAAATATAATTCTTCTTCTTTAAAAAAAAAAAACTATATATAAATACTCTATGATATTGGTTTCTTTTTATGACACATCTATCTATAATATTTGTATTCTCTAATTTTATGAGATGTATGTAGGAGTATTTTCATAAACTAGTTTTTCTTTTCTAGTAAAATAAGGTGTGTATATTCTCCCATGTTAGATAAGTAAAAAAGTTAAATCTACTAAATATAAGTTTGAAACAAATTCATTTGATTTTTTGTTTAAAGGAAGTACTAGTACTACGATAGGAGATGTGGGGGCTATGGAGTTTCTTAGTAGGTTCGTGTGGTCTTGTTAAACGTGATAGTAATAATGGTAATTGATTAGAGATAGATAAGGTCAACTTAATCAATAAATATAGGATGTGGAAATTGAAAAGTGAGTTGGTGAGCGTTGATTGGAAGAAGAAGTAGTATACAATTTTTGACTTTGTGTTTAGTTATTATGGTGGTCGCGTTCACGTTAGTGCCACCTTAATACCCGTTTGGAGTAATCATGTTCATGTGAGAGTATTTACGTTAGGGGATGTAACAAAACATAACATAAAGGACATGTCACCTCACCTTATGGTGTTGGTTACGCAGTTGCACCGTACTATATATTTACACCGTACAACTCAGTCTTCGTTGAGTTTCATTTGACTTTATCCAAATCAAGGCGGTGACTTGTGTATGATTGGTTCTCTCTCGTTGAGGAAGAAATGAGTTTTTGGCTAATGTTACCGAGTGTCTCAAACACTTTTTAAAGACTATGAGTAGTAGATATTTATGAAAAGGATGATGATATATCTTGACCCCGTTTTTCCCGACAAGTTTACGAGCGTTGTAATTCAACCTGTTCTGATATCAATTGTAACACCCTGTTTTTCAACGACGTAATATATATATAATCAGAGTAAATCAACAAACGGAGCATTACACTGTTTTTCAAAAATTTCATAAATAGGAAATATGCTATTTATTTTCGACAACATTTAATCTCATAATTTGCAGCAGAAAATTCTTTCAAAATAATATCAACCTCCAATAAAATCTTGACACAAAGGCCTCAACAAAACAAAATATTGTTTGACAACATAAAACCTCCAACAACATATTTAAAATTGATACATAAAGGAATGAATAAACACAACAACGTTTCCCATCCTGTTACGTATCAGAGCCCTAAGACACTTGAGCCAGACATCCTACTAGTCTTCATTACCTGCAAGTTACTCATACGAAGAGCAACATTTTCAAGCAGAAGGGGTGAGATTCACAAACAACAAATATAT
>Ga0209282_1000989_pt1 | contig 14863 bp, 6 predicted proteins | sample Mtrugardesep15_FD_187529 | JGI IMG/M metagenome (GOLD analysis project Ga0209282, IMG submission 187529) | Root nodule microbial communities of legume samples collected from California, USA - M. trunc garden sep15 (SPAdes) (version 2) | ecosystem: Host-associated > Plants > Roots > Nodule...
GTTTCCAATGGACTGGATGTACAGGGAACATAGTGAAGACGAGGAACTCGTCCCTGATATGAAAAATAATTATTTTCAGCACTCATCGGTCAATCAGGATGTCACATTGAGTGTGAAGATCCCCTCTGATGAAAATCAGGACCACACATTGAGTGTGAAGATCCCTTCTGATGAAAAGAAGAGTACACACCAGACTTCTTCAGAAATGGAGGCAGAATTTTCCGAGGAGTCCTCCATTTTATGCCCTACTTCATCAAGTGGACACAACTTCATTGCAGAACCCAACCCTTTGAGCCCAAGTAATGAGCAAGATGTTTCTGATCGCATTTCTGATTCTAGTGACTCGTTTTTTGAGAAAACGGATGCATCGGATAAACTAGAGAGTGTGAATCTTGGGCTACCGGTGCCTAAGGAAAAATGTAATGGGACAATCAACAAAGATGAAGAAATAAAAAAGCTCCGGGAAGAGGTTGGTTTCCGATTTCTACTTTTTTTTATTTTTTATTTTGGTTTTTCATGGACTTCTCTAGTAAGAGAGCCGTGTTGAGAGGCCTTAAAATAAGAAACCATGCCCTGGAATGCTTTTGTTGGGAACTCAGAAAATAAGATGGAAAACCAAACATATCAAAAGACTGGAGATATTCTTTTACAAGGGATATTTCTTTTCACTCAAAAGCTGTCAAATGCACATAATGCCCCTCCACATTCTGATTTCCCCTATTTAGCTAATTGTTTTTTGGAAAAACTATTTATCGAATTGTTCTCTTCTAACTAATTAACCAATCTAAATAAATAGTAGACTGCTTGATTAATAGATTTCATTGTTATGCACATCGCTTCTTGCTGTAGTCTCCCCATCCGTTCATGAAAGCTGAAACAAAGAAGTTGCGGAGTGATATAGGGTCTGTAATCCAGGTTGATGTTAGGATCTTGATTCCATACATAGAGAGGGAGGAGAGAGTGAGAGAGAGCTTGAGATATATCATAATTCATAGTACACAGTTAGTTTGGATGCTAGTGTGTGTGTGTGTGAATGCCTCAAATTCTGAAGTTTTGTTATGTATGTTTATTCTTTGAACCAAAAATTAAATATTAAATCATATTTGATATTAGTTACATATTTTAGCAGATATGTTATATTTTAGCAGATATGTTCAGTGAGAAAAATAGTATCGACTTACATTAATAATTTCCGTATAATAGTTTATTCAGCTATTAGGACTTAGTTGTGTTAACTTAAATGTTTTTGGCTTTGTATTACTTCATCGGTAGGCCATCTGTAAGTGCTATAGTTCATTTTGGATGGGTAACCTAACTTGTCCTTGTCCTGAATATCTCATAACCAAAAAATAAATGGCAAAAATGAAGGTATTGTTTTTATGAAATTTGAATATTATTTTTAATTTAACCAAACTTCGACTTATATATACACACAACAAGACATGATTCAACTTATGATATGACACGACATACATGTTCACAACTTCACATGTACTGGTGAGCAGGGAGCAGTGGTTGCACAGTGAAACAAAAATTTCATGATAAATGTCTGAATTATTTGCGCAAAACTATTTTACTAATTCAACAAAGCTATTATCGACTTATCCTTCAATGTGCTTCCAATATATTAAATAACGTGTGGTGCACAATTCTTTGGGTTATATAAACATCTTGCGACTTAGATACTTGGAAGCAGTAATTCATTTGGGTTTGGTGTGTATATTTGTATACCACATACGAAGGGTGCATCGTTGAACTCATATGAGTGATGAAAATGAAATACCTTCATATGACTATATAGTATCCCAACTACTAACATTGACTTCCTTTATAACTTGGCCTTTAGCTGACAATTTGTTGTTTAGATTGATTCGTTGAGCGGGAAGCTAGCTGATCTGGAATCATGTGATGGTGATCATATGAAAGAAGAATTGGATTCTGGTAATTACTAGATTTTGTCTCCAATAAAAAGCTTAAGATGTTTTCCCATGTTCGTCTTGATTTCTAATATATAACAAAATGCAGTTAAAGATGTTCACATGAATGTGGAAGTACCAGAGTCATCTCAAAAGTTGCCTCCTATGCAAGATGTAACAAAGCCTTACACTCCGTATATCAATTATACAAAGCTTCTATTCAAGGTATTAAAACTACTACAAACTCTGTTTCTAGGGTGTGAACTCTTGAATGGCTTTATCGAGAAGTACATTTCCTTTAGTATTTTTAGCATATTCAACTCTTGAAAAAAAAGGGTCATTGATGATTCCTTAGTATATGTCATACAATATATATTGTGTTGTTCATATGACTAACAATGAATTTATGGCAGGTTGATACATTCTTTGCTGTTGGATCCCCTCTGGGTGTATTTCTTGCACTCCGCAATATCCGAATTGGCATTGGTAACAATTTCTTAGTTTGTCTTTGATACAGTAATAAAAAAATTATTTTGGGTATTGATAGATCTCTTTGAAGAGATTCTTTTATAATATTGCTTATTGCATCTTTAGCGTTATGTTAAATGATATTTTATAAATCTGTATTTATGACATGTTCAATTTAAGCCCACGCCTAAAAAAATTATGTTTGCAAATGGTAGTTACTTATATGCATCTAAGTTGATGAATTCTTGTTAATTCCAGGAAGAGGCCAAGAATATTGGGAACAGGAAAATATTATTGAAGAAATGCCAGCTTGTCGGCAGATGTTTAACATTTTTCACCCATATGATCCAGTAGCGTACAGGTTTGTTATAATTCTATCCCTAATGAAGTTTCCCCGGTGAATGTGTTAAGAGATTCCCAAACATTGATAATTTTCTACAAGTAATTTAAGTAGAGCATAACTACCAGTTTGTTATAACAATTAATTTGTTAGAGAGGTTAGAAGCACGAGCGATTTAGCATAAATAGGAGTAAGATTGAGATTTATTACTTTGAAAAATTAGAGCGGTGGTTTAGTTGTAAAAGGATCAACCCTTGGAGAAGAATTATTTTCCCATGTTTTTATTGTATTTCACTCAATCAATAAGAATCATCTTGACTTGTACACAATTCTTTTCGAGGTTCCATTCAACGTGAGTACACAATATAAATTCTTGCCACCAGTCTATTTGTGCAATTTTCCTGATAGTTTATATTTTCCGTCTCTTCACTAAATTCTTCCGCAGCTTTTTGGAGCATCTGTTCTAATGTTTTGATTGTGTTGAAATAGAGAAAACAGGCATGAGATGGTAAAAACCGTGTATCAGCTACAGTGCTACACAACGTAGTCCATTTATATAGGCTTAATGCGATGATAAATATATGGCCTAATTGTCTACAAAAATATATAAAGGCGATACAGTGTCCGATGTACACATTTTCTTTACAATTTTGCCCTTGCCTCCAAGTCGATAAATAGATATTGTTTTCCAAAAAGAAGTGATACTTTAAATTTAAATCTACTTAAGGAGAGTGAAACTAAAAATGTAGATAGAGAGATTGAAAAGTAATATACAGCAATTATTGTGCTTGTCCTTCCTGTATTGTATAAACAGGAGTATTATGTTACATAACATGTTACATGACCTTTAACTCAGTGTTACATAACCAGTAATATATTCGGTGTTACATAACCTATAGTTCTTTAGTGTATGCACACCAGCATGTGGAATGATATTAAATCAATTGTGATATTGCTAATCTTTTCTATTTTCTGATGATGTATCTGCTGTGTGAAAATTTATACAAACGTAGATGCGTGACATAACATGCTATTTTTAAATTCGCCACAGGGTAGAGCCACTTGTCTGCAAAGAATACTTTGGCAAACGCCCTGTCTTGATTCCTTATCACAGAGGAGGAAAAAGGCTGCATATAGGATTTCAGGTGAGGCAGCAGAGATACTAGTGTTACATTCCTAGATTGGACAATTATATCTGTCTCAAATAACACTGCAAGTCTTCTTGTAGGAATTCACTGAAAATCTAGCAGTTCGCACTCACGCAGTAAAGAGATACATGAAATCTGCAAGGGTGAGCTCCTCTCTTCTCGTTGTATATTAATGTAGTGAGAAATGCTAGCTAAACTAACACACTCTTTATCGATTGAAATTTATATTGCTCTACTAAATTCATCTGGGAACCACGTGACTTAGTGGGGCTTATTCCCAAAATGGTGGGACTGAAATTGTCGGAGTAAGAAATCCTGTTAAAAGTAGATAATTATTAACAAACTTATTACAAGTGTGGTAAGTTGGTAACAGGCCCAGCTCAATATGGATAGCACACATTAATATTATTCTAATTGGCAAAATTGAAGCTTGAAACGGAAGAAACGAAAAGTTTATGATGAGCCTGTCAAATTCATTAGAAAACACACACGCATGCCTGCACACTCCGTCTTCTGATATTCACTTTTCTACTTGTGCATGGTAACAGTTGTAATTTCTGTTTCCTAAGCAGGATAGGGTACTAGCAGTTTGTCAATCAAAACTTTCGGAGAACATAGAAGGTAATATAGTCTCACGTTCCTTTTTATTTGATAGCCATTTTATGAATGTCATTTATATAACAAGTTTGAGAATTCTATCCCTTTTCAGAACATCGACGTAGTAGCAATTAAAATGTCTAGTAGTCTTTATATGGCTTTTCCTGCTCTTTGTTTATTTAGAAAAAGCTTTTATTTTGACAGGGTTGTGAACAGATATGATATTATGCTTTTCCTGTTTTGTTTTTTTCAAAAGGACGTCTTACTCCTATACACCCCTTCCCACCAATAAAGTTAGAAACTGTAATGCTACAGTACGTAGTTTTGGTAAATATTTTAGAAGGCGTTGTAATTTCTCTGTCTTCTACATTCTTTTTTAATTATGTTCCTTAAAACAACTATTTAAGTCTTACAATGACAAACCTCAAAAGTATAAGACACATACGACTTCACGGTTCTATGAAGTGTCCATGGCATATCCTAGAAGTTTCGGTGTCTGAGACAAGTGTCCAAGGTGTCTTAGAAGCGTCACTGTCTAAATACATGTTCGACACAATTTTGGAAACTGTCTGTGCTTTATAGTTCCTCACGTAGATATATGTGTTGGTGGATCTATGGTTTGATTGTAAAATGTGTAGTACATACTAGATTGTTCCCTCATGTTTTTGTTCAAATTCCTATCTATCTGCACTTCAGGTGAGAGCTCTGAAGAGGAGGAAGAGACATCATATGGATCTTTAATGATGGAGAGGTTGACAGGAAGCAAAACTGGACGAGTTGATCACATGCTTCAGGTATGGAGTTATTACATTCCGTTATCTATCTTGTTTTTCAAACACTTTGGTGTCAGGAGTATTGTGCAAAATGAGAACACAAATAACTGAGTTATAAAACTTTTGGTGCTCAAAATGATGTATTTGATTGTATATTTGTATCCATGGATGAAGTCGATTTGAAATAAAAACGACATTCTGTCCTTCGATATATACATTGCCCCACCTTTATTTTCAAGGACCAGTAAAACTGCATAGAGATAAGGTCACTGTAATGTAATGACTCATCTTTGAGTCTGGAATCTTCTACCACTTGGTTTAATACATGCATGTTTCCCTCACATTGAACAAATCCTAGAGTATATACCCTAGGATACCTCACCCTTGTGTCTGTTTGGGAGGATAGGAGGGGAAGTGAGTTGAGGGCTTCAAAAAAAAGGAAGGATAGAGTGGAAGGAATTGACTTCGGGTGGGGTGGGCATTGGGGAGTTTATTTTTCTTACTGATATAAAATCCCCCTAATTTGGGAGAATTCAAAAGTTGTATTGGATGAGGGTTTTGGGGGGCTTCGATAAATTCAAATCCAATTTATATTGTTATGATGCTCTCAGTATTAAATATATTAATAATAAGCATTCATGTATAATGCTATGGGGGCTGTTCCCCCACAACGGAAAAATATTTACTCAAAAATGTTCAATAATTTTTATTTTTTCCCTATAAAAAAATAGTTGTTGCCTCCATAAAACAATTCTTTTAAGAAAATAATTGTAGAAAGCTACAAGAGATAAAGTAAAATAAGTTTATACTAATTTTAATTATTTATCCTTGCAGTTTTCATCATTCCTTTAACACTAATCACATGCATTGATACAAAATACATCATAGCTTATTTTGAAGGATTTTGTCCATAAAATTGTATAATTTGTAAAAGCTTAATATACTTTTCTATTATGAAATATTATATCCTCACTACGAAAAGTTACTGGATCCTTCTTCATTGGGTGAAACAGTATCTTAAGTATACTTATCCAACTTTTAGTCTGTATCCTAGATTTTTTAATTTTTAACTAATATTCATATCTGGCCGTTTTTCCTTATTCTCAATGCAAGATGCGAAATAAGATCTTTGGTTGCAAGAGATTTGTTTTTGCAATTATTGAAAATACAATCTTTTTGTAGCAAAATTTAATATAGGCAAAAGAAGTTTTGAAGGAAATGGCACTCCCTTATCTCTAGGTTCTTTCATTCGGGTATTTTTATGTCCAATATAGTGGTCTTTTCAGTATTTTATTAATTCAACTTGTTTTTGCAATGCAGGATAAGACATTTGAGCATCCATATCTGCAAGCCCTCGGATCACACACGTAAGTGTATTTAGAATTTCTCATTGTCGTCATACTATCAAGATCATATTTATTGGAATGGTTTCGTTTTAGGACTCAACTCAGGCAATTTCGAATGTTTATCTGGTTTACAGGAACTATTGGCGAGACTATGATACTGCTCTTTTTATATTAAAACATTTGTATCGAGATATACCAGAAGACCACAATTCGTCAACTGTATATAGCGCTGGAAGCTCGATTCATGAGAGTACTTCTGTTGGTTGGTATGATCCAAGAGACACTGTCGAGGAAGACGCTCCTTTGACTTTCACCGACAAGGTCAAGGCCAGAAATTTCTCAACCAAAGCTAGAAGGTTTCTTGCAAAGAACACTGCATCCGATTTCTAAACACATTATTGTAGACACAAGTTGGGATGACATTTCCATGCATACGAAGTTGATGTTATCGCTTTCTACACGATGTAATTGAGATTATGTAATGTAATATACGAAAAATGTAACATTAGAAGGATTCTCTATATTAGAGTTGGTTCATATGGTTGACTAGAGTTAATGTTAGATTAGTCCAACTTCCACTGTACATAACTAAAGGAAAATCATCTATGTAAATTATGGTGGGTTATATCAATTTATATAGCACTACAATCCTATTGCTTGAGAATATGTTTACAGTTTTTTGTGGTTTATGGTGCCCTCTATTTTTTAGGCTTTAGATGATTATTCTCCTTATGGTTATACAATGGAACCTTTATACTAAATTGTTCCTCCTCTTCCCTCCAAATTTTATCTTTCCAACCTCCATTCTTGGAGTCATCCGTGGCTGTGGTTGTGTGTACGCTAAACAAATGCATTCCTTGTGCTCAAGCAAACAAAACAGAATCATCTATTTGGCGTAGACATAAAATGCAATACCGAAGTGTGGAAGGAGATTTATTCTCCTTTCACAAACACTTCCATTTTCGACGAGACTGAAGAAGAATCTTATCAATCAGTTTGAAAACTGAAGTGTGAAAGTTCTCATGGATGAAGATTTGTTGGCTCCCATTTGAATTTTAACTAATAGGAGAAATTTTGTTTGGAACAATGTTGTCATACTTTTAAATTCATAATGAATATTTTACTAACTTTTGTTATTTATATAAGCTTAATGAAGCCAAGTTCAAGATTTTTGTAAGGTTTTTGTCCCCCCAAAAAAATAAAAAATAATGTTAGTTTAAATAAATGAATTAAGTTTTTTTTTTTTTGTCAAGAAATGAATCAAGTTCAAATCTTGCATTTTTTCACAAAGCAAACTCTCAAAATTTAAGTGTTGGATTTGACTCTACTTATTTACGGCTCTACTTTCAACTACACTGTCATGTTCAAATTTAAGAATATTCCCAACTGAAAAAAATAAAAATAGAAACAACTAATTACATTCACATGCATGGTGCAACAAGTTAATTAAGAATATAATGTTATCAGAGCAGAAATATAATCAACAACCACGTGCCCAGGTGAGTTTGGCTTGGCATCTTGGAGGTATGTTGAGCTTTGTTCATATTTGAGAAGTGAAGACAAATTCTATCAATGGTCCAAAGTCATCACCACACCAAATTTCCATTTGTTAGCATTTTTGCTATATCATTTAACTAATTAATTTCTAATATCCATCCCTTCTGTAATAAAAATCAATTGGTCAACCTTAATATTTAACACCATGGTTCCCACACTAAAATTTGTGATCTTATTTTTCCTCACGCAAAACCAAAATTTAATACATTCACTTCAAATTTAAGGTAATTACTAGTTCTATAAATTGGAGCAATTTAGAGCCATTTTATTCCATGCAAAACAAATATTAAGAAAGTAAATATACTCATTCATAATCACAATGGCAAAAACCATTGCTTCACTTGTTCTAGTTCTCTTTATTGTAGCAATTCTGAATGGTTATAGTGCTGAAGGTATGGAGGTAGATTGTCCCCGTTTGTATCAGTTGTGTACTTTTTTGCTTGATCTTAATGCTTGTCGTCTATATCATGAGATACGTACTCCTAACAAAGATCTCAAATCAACCGTAGCTAAAAGTGGTGATCCTAAAGATGAAATTCTTCCATGATGTGATGAGAGCAAGATTATTGTCATGGTTTGTGTGAGTGTGAAAATATTGTGATATATCAATATTATATAGCTAAATAATAATCTTTATGGACCTTTATTGGTTGTGCTTAAGCTAGATAGCTAGCTAAATATATATTATTACTACTATTATTGTGCTATGGATTTTGTTTAAGTAGTGTTCCATGTTATGGTTAAATATAATTGAAATAAAATTTACGTGTGTGATTTTGTGTCACATAGTTATCACAATACTTAGCATCGACTTTTTTCTTTGACATATTCATTTTAGTTCCTATAAATTTCCATCGTTTCTTTACCAATTAGAGGGAATAAAAGATGAGTTCATAAACCAAGGATGTGTTCATATAAAATTTGTATACATGCTTGAAGTTTCAACCATGCTTGAGTTCATAAACCTAGCATTTTTTTTTTCTTTATAAGAGCCGTTCCAATAACATGAATTGCATAACATTATATTAGAGAGCCGTGTTAAAGATTGTAATGTGGGAATTAGAGTTAGGACCATGTTAGCAGCGAGAGTAGATATTGAAGTTGTTTAGAGTCCCACATTGCTTAGATTTCCGAAATATTGGGTGTATAAAAATGTGTTTTGAACATCCTCACTTTTGAACTAACTTTTACGATGAGATTCAAGCTCATTTAACATGATATCTACAAACATCGTAATATTCAACAAGAATGAAAAAAATCTTATCGACTGGCCCTATAAATGTGTTGGCTGAGAGTTGTGGAAGGAGGAAAATTTAATCCCACCCATCTAAATTTCAACTCATAGGAGAAATCGTGTTTGGAGAGTGCAATATTATTAGCACTGATCTTGTGAAGAATATTATTAGCATTTCTCTAAATATATTAAGGGAAATGTCAAATAGTTTAACAAAATTACAAAATTTGAAATTATGTCAGATTAGTTTAACGAAATTGCTTCTTATTATGGCTTACTGTCAAACGGAAGTGAAGAATATATCTCCGCCACATATCTTATTTTCAACATGCGGTCTGCATTCCACTGCATCTTACTGTTTTGTTTTTGTTTCTTTGAAAATGTTAACGATGATACTCTTTAATCACTTTAATTGGTAAGTTTTTAATAAAAAGTTGTGCATTGAATGCATTAGAAATTATAATAGTTAACTTTTTAAAAGAATAATTAATAAATTTGAAATTTTTAAAGAATGCTTCGAAGAAACTCGTTAACAAGACACACTTGTGCAACAAATTAAACAATAATAAATGTTACACTATAAATATAACTTGAAAATATATATGAGAGCAGAAATAAAATCAACAACAAGTGTCTATATTTGAAGTGAAGACAAATTCATAATCGATGGCCAAAAGTCATCATCACACCAAATTTCCATTTGTTAACCATTTTTGCCATGTCATTTAACTAAATAATTTCTAATAACCATTCCATAACAATCAAGTGGCCAACCATAATATTTAACACCATGGTTCCCACACTAATTTTGTGAACATAATTTATCCTCACGCAAATTCAAATTAATTCATTAACTTCTCATTTACGAAAATACAACTATACAAAGTTTTATGAATTATTTTGTGAGTATTTTTTTTATTGTATATTTAAATAAATCGATCAACCAAATCAATCCAAAACGAACCAAACCGATTAGTTTGGTTCGTTTTCTTTTTTGAAAAACAGTGAAAACCAAACCAATCCAAACCGAACCGTTACACCTTTATTTCACACAAATTCAAATTAATTCATTCACTTCTCATTTAAGGAAATCACTAGTACTATAAATTGGTGTAATTTATAGCCATTTTATTCCATGCAAAACAATAGAGATATTAAGAAAGTAAATATACTCATTCATAATCACAATGGCAAAAACCATTGCTTCACTTGTTCTAGTTCTCTTTGTTGTAGCAATTATTAATGTCTATAGTGGTGAGGGTCTGGAGACAGATTGTCCCCATTTGTATCAAATGTGTACTATTTTCCATGATCCTAATGCTTGTTCTCTGTATCATGAGTTTTGTTCTCCTAACAAAGATCTCAAATCAACCGTAGCTAAAAGTGGTGATCCTAAAGCTGAAATTATTCCATGATGAGAGCAAGATTGTTGTCATGGTTTGTGTGAGTGTGAAAATATTATGATATATCAATATTATATAGCTAAATAATAAATAATCCTTATGGACCTTTATTGGTTGTGCTTAAGCTAGATAGCTAGCTAAATATATATTATTACTACTATTATTGTGCTATGAGTGTTATGTTATGGTTATATATATATTTGAAATAAAATTTACGTGTGTGATTTTGTGTCACTTAGTATCACAATACTTAGCATCGAATTTTTGTTCTTTGACATATTCATTTTAGTTCCTATAAATTTCCATTTTTTCTTCATCAATTATAGGGAACAAAAGACGAGTTTATAAACCAAGGCAGTGTTCATATAAAATTTGCATACATGCTTCAGGTTTCAACCATGATTGAAATTGAATCCAGCCTTAAAAATCACTATATTTTATTGTGAAAAAGAAATAAATGAAGAGGTAAATATCGAGCAAAATATCGTGAGCTGGTGTAACTATATAATTCACGTATTGAAATAGATTATAAAATTCTCGTCAAGGAAAATCATTATATTATATTGTTATGCATTAAGAATTTATAAAAATATTATTAAGTTTCATCAGATTAAAATATTAACTAAAATTTTTTGTAATTAAGTTTCATCAGATAAAAATATTTTTAATCGACAAAATATTATTTGTTCAACCAAATAAACAGTCAATTTAGTTCTTAAACTATCTCTTGGACTATTAAAATCAACTAAAAGACCTATAAACTAAACTTTCGCTCATCGATATAGTCCCTCGGTAAAGATCAAATTGATCGATGAAAGTATAATTTAAAGACCTTTTAGTTGATTTTAATAGTATAAAGATCAAAATAATGAGAAAGTAATACTTTAGAGACTAGATTGACAATTTATTCATTTTCCAACTTATACTTTTATTACTGCAAGCAACGTCCAAACATATATCACATATTTTGTTGATTAGAAAAAGATCACATGTTCTCTTATGATGAATGATTTTATTTGATCTTCTAAAAATTGACATTGTATTGCATGTACAAAACACATCATTACATACAATTAAAAATTGTCAATTATTACTAGAAGAAACATGTTCAGTCGTCGTGAGCATAACCGAATCGATAGGGACTTTACCTGTAATATACAGGGGTTGAGATTCAAACCCCTTATTCTCCATTTATGCACTTTATGGGGTGGCTGACTATCTAACCACTAAACAACTTGACTAAATAAAAATAAGAAACATGTTCAGTATCCACTACCCAGTTAGAAACTTCACATTATCCCTAGGAGGGAGCAAATGACTATAAAAAGGTAAAAGGGTGAAAGGGATGCCTGCAGAACCGTAAACAATATCCAAAATGGCAAAACCATATCATTTGAGGTATGAATTATTTGGAATAAGTAATGCTAATCCTTGAGAATTTGAAACCCTCCCATTATTTTTAGGGGAGAGTTTGAAATCCTCTCAATACAGTACATATGCAAAACTTAAGAATCCTGCCTATATGGCTCTCAAAATTGTATGCATTTTGAACAGACATTTTTTATTGTTTCATGTTTCTTGTTCTTTCCCATCTATGCTATCATCATATTATAAAGATTTACAACTACACCGAAACTATATGCGCTTCATATAGCACAAATGTAAGAACAAACTTCAATCAAGGAATAACCGGGAGACATTAAACGAATATATATGAGCACTGTTATCCATCTGTTTGTAGAGTCAGATCCAGAATGAGAATCGGTAACTTGATAATGTCATCATCATTTCTCCTCAAAGTCAACATCAATGATGTTAGGGTCTGACTTCGATGACGAGTTATTTTTACCACCTCTTGTGAAGAAATCACCTTTACCTTTAGGTTGCCACACAGTGTTGCCACATCTTGTACATCGAACTACTTGATTCTTGTAACCGGCAAACTGCGTCTTGCAATTCGGACAAGAGCCCTGTCCAATTATAGCAGAAGCATACTTTCTTAGTGAATTTCAAAACGAAGTGCATAAAACGTTAAAATTCAAATGGTCATTAGAACATAACTAAATTAATTACACACCTAACTACCATAAATAACTTTCATAGTATTCTAATCCGATGTACTTAAGTATATGCTAATTAGCATGAATTCGAGTTAACTTAAGTCCAACATACATCAGCTTCACATAATTGGTATGACAAAGCTATCATAAAATTAGCTGAATATATGAAGTAACTCAGTTTTTGAATAAAACTAATGAAAACTTGGTATTATTGCTTCAAGGAAAATGTTATTCTTGGTAAGATAAAAAAGCTTAGAAACTTTGTTGAAAAAAAAAAGCTTAGAAACTAGGATTTTGATAAAAAAAAATATTATAACAGTGGCATGCAAGGCTATTTTTGTAATATTTCACATTATTATTCATGTGTTTTTCTAAAGAGAATTTCACATCCTCCTTTATTATTTCCCTTTTTCCCTTCTTCAGTGAATTCTCTTCTAAAGGATGCTCAAAGAAAAAGCAAAAGTTCATGCTCATTGGAATTGATTAAAACCGTACACTGCTGAGTACAATTGTCATTCAGACATTATATACATGCGCATATATTTATACATAAAAAATCCAATAGCAATGATACCTTAATAACTAAGTTGTTGGCCAATGTCCCAATCAGAAGAGGTCCAGCAAATGGAAGTACCCATGTTGCGATTATCAGGAACCGGAAAAGCCAGCCAGAGAATGCAAACCAGATGAAGAAAATCGTCTGCAAAAAGAAAATCAATGGGTAACATGGATATTGAGTACAATGAAAAAGATCAAGACTAGAAGAAATAATATATACCAAATATAAAATAATACTCTATATGTATGTTTGATATGAACAAAACTCAAAACGTATGATAAATAAAATTCAAGGCAAAACAGGGGACTATGTGATAAATATTTGATATGTACACTGTTGGCTTCTTTAGGACCAACTAGTTAGAGTTCAAATTGGCTTTAGTTAGAGTTCAAATTGGCTTTTACATCATAAAAAGGAACGCAAATAAGTGGAATAGAAAATGAACGGATATAACTTAAACAAGATTAGAAAAATCAGAAGCATAAGTCCGTCGTACAAAATTTCCTAAGAATTACAGCGACCCGCATGTATGCTAAGTTTTTTTCTCAAGTATAAGAAAGTTATCACATTTGGAGCAAAAAAAATGCGAGGGAGGACTAAAAATCTTCTTTATAAGAGAAACAACCACAATTATTCGATATACATGTTATCTAAGAAGTCCAGGACATGGAAACAACAGTACAGGGCATCTCAAGGAAATTAAGATATGACACTGCCAAGATATGTAAACAGAAATTCATATATAACATAAATACTAAATGCACAATATTGAGAAAGAGATGTGTGGATAGGGCAAGAAAGGAGCTTGGGACAGCCTAATCAGAGCAAAAAAGCAGATGCACGAATTACATCAGTGAGAATGAAGCGAGAACAACAGTAGAAACAAACTAAACAATGAACAACAGCTGCTCTGCAGCTCCAAACTATAAAACTCTGCAACCAGAGCAACAACACAAATGGAGAAAAGAGTAGAGCTTGAGAGGAGCTTGGGCAAGAAAATGACATGGGGTCGCAGAAAACGTGTGAACCAGAACAATGAAGCAGGTGCACCACATACGGAAGCAACTAAGAACACATAAGAGCAAACCAGAGCAAAAATGGATCTAGAAGACCATGCAATTACAATCCCTAACTGTTAAAAAGGAGGTCCGTTTTGATGTGCGGAGCGATATCGAACTACAAAAAGTTTTTTTTTTGGTTGTGAAGTAAGGAAACAGAGTTAAGTGGCAAAAAAAGTAAGTAAAAAGTGGTGCTACCAGTGTTATGTGGTAACCAGGTGACAACTGTGTCTTTAGATGGTAAAGATGTATCAGATATATCTGAGATTCATAGGGAAATTATTAGGAAAAAAAGTATAATGATTAGTTTCTTTCTGGATACATATTGTGACAAATAATGATGCATATTATTATGTGACTCTGTTGTCAATGCGGAAATGCGGCGCGGCCAACCCAAAAATTGG
>Ga0209282_1000990_pt1 | contig 14858 bp, 3 predicted proteins | sample Mtrugardesep15_FD_187529 | JGI IMG/M metagenome (GOLD analysis project Ga0209282, IMG submission 187529) | Root nodule microbial communities of legume samples collected from California, USA - M. trunc garden sep15 (SPAdes) (version 2) | ecosystem: Host-associated > Plants > Roots > Nodule...
GTATCTTTTAATTTAAAAAAATATTTTTTGATCAAATTATGTTTCTTGTACGCTAAGAAAAATGATCCTTATACTCGACTCTTCTGACTTTAAATTTTTGGCTTCGTCTCTACTAATGACTGATGCTATCCACCATCACCGAATCACGTTGATTTGAAACCAAGAAAAGCCTTTGATATGCTACAGCCCATACTTATTATTCTACTTGATTGATAAGTAGAGTGTCTTGATGAATGCCAATAGGTAATTTTTGATGAATAAAAGCCGACATTATGGCAGTGATCAACAAAAGCCAACATTGCGACGCGTTTTTCGCCATCAATCTTTCCGACCCTTACATGTTTAAAACTTTTTACGTTCATATACTATATATGTTCAAACCTGCTAGTAGGTTCTATTCTTGTCCTTTACATGTGACTAGTTAACTCCCAAGCCACTAATATATTATAAATTTATTAATATTATAATCTCATTCGTGTACTCAAGAGTTCAATAGATATACTATATATAGTATGAAATAAAAACTTACACTCAAAACTCAAATTTCGTTCATTTTTCATTTTTTTTAAATGTAGTACAGTCACCAGTATGCTTCTTAGACAAACATTTCATCAAAAACATAAATAGTAAATTCAAACATAAACAGTAGTAAATAATTAAAATACAAAATGAATCCTTCTGCAATTTGCTATATACCATTCTCTCTGGAGTTGCACCGCGTAAAACCGGTGGTAGAGGATCCTGGTGTCCAATAAAACAATGAAATGTCTTGACAAACAAGCAAGAAAACAAAGAAACCTTAGGTAGCAGCTCAAATGTTAATCCTCTTCATTGTCTTCTATCCATGTCATCCCTCCAATTCATTGGAGGGTCAGAAGAGGAAGAAGAACCTCCATATTGCATTGACAATCTCAGAAACTCTTGTTGCTGCTGGGATAGTCCCGAAGATGAGGATGAAGAGGGAGATGCAGTTGATAAAGGTTGAGAATTAGAAACAAACATGTCTCTCCCATAGAAACTAAGCATGTCCTGATTGAAGTTGCTACTTCCACTAGCTTGAAGATGTGCTTGTGCAGCATACTGATAAGGATTTGAGTATGTTTCTTGAGAAAAGTGTGGAAGAGGAACTGGATTAGATTGTTGCTCGTTACTTGTACTGGACACTAGGTGATGAAATTGTTGGTTGTATCCAAATTCTGTTGTACTTTGAACTCTTTCAGGAAAATTGAGCTTAGCTTTGCTTCCTTTGAATCTGAGTGCAGCTTCATCATATGCAAGGGCTGCAGCCTCAGCCGTTTCAAATGTTCCTAGCCATACCCTTGCTGCCTTCTTCGGATCGCGGATCTCTGCAGCCCACTTTCCCCATGGCCTCTGCCTCACACCTCTATAATGTCTTCTTCTTACACTCCCTTCATATCAATAGCACATAAATCAATATATACACATTTTTTATAGATGAATGCTAGTAATAAGTTAGTTGCTACATTAGTTTTAGCGTTTAAAACTTTGGACGTAATGCTTCAAACTTATTTGATTTCTCTTTACTTTTCAATTGAGCTACCTATTTGAGACCAATATATATGTTCAATTATATGTGTGTTAGGGGAAAAGCGCGGCAAATAATTACATTTAATTGATGAAAAGATTGAAGGGTACATATATGCACCCTAATCATTTCCAATTTCATATTTTATAAAGTTACAATATAAATCATATGATCTCTATCAAACAATTTAAATGAATGTGTTGAATTCATTAACCGCTCAAATCACTAGTTATAGTATGTATTTCAGTGTAAACAGATTCTCTCCGATGAGTTTTTCACTAGAGTGGAGAGTGTCCGCTAGTGATTTTGGTTCTTAAATTTTGTGTGACTCACTAGAATAATAGTGAATCAATGGTTGAGATTCCACTGTAAAAAATTTACATTACAGATGATTCTTCCCGTATTTAAGTCTATTAGAGTATATGACATAATAACATATCAAAGATGTTGTCCCAATTACGTATCTCGATTGATAAGCTATTGGAAACCAAAGGAAATATATGTGGGTTATTATAGGGTTCGAACACTAAAAACTAACATTATAACCTTTAACCTACTAATACTAATATGTGTCTATAAAAAAAATGAGGTTACATAAAAAATATCAAAGATGTCATTTGTGAACACTTTGACTGGGAAAAGAGTTGTCGACATCTAAAAATAAATATATTTTTGACACAACCTTAAAAGCTAAAAGTGCTAATTGATTAATCATCAAGTCTTCAAATCCAATTTGATGAACGCAATATATTAATGTGTATTACACGTATTAATTAGAACAAAAGAAAAAAAGCAATAATCGTAAAGGTGTGTGAGAGTGAGTGCACTTAACTACCTTGATCTTGCTGTGGTGGTTGAGATTGTTCAATATTATGGATCGAAGAAGCTTCATGCATTTCATTGTCGTTGTTGTTGCCGCCCATGACTTGTGTAAGAGCAGATACTATGGCAGACATATCTTGTTGGGACCTTTCAGAAAATACTGGAAATAAATTCTCATCTTCTTTTCCCTCTTCTTCCCATGATTCTCTCCTTCTATCCATCTTGATGTAGGAAGAATTAAGGACTAATATGCAAAGGTATATATAATAATTAATTGATTATTCACTTTAAATTCTTAACTATATATCTCTCTTATATCATGTGGCTGAGGAAGATCGATATTATGGATCCTCAAAATATATCTAACAGTGATGATTTGTAATGAAGATGTAGATTTGGGATGAGAAGAGAGAAGGAGAAGTTTTAGGGTTTTGGTTGAGTGATATATTTATATATGTCTCGAAGCCTTGTCATTGTGTGAAAGTTTGAAAAGAAGGGACGGACTGTAGAAAACAGAACCCGCCGAAAATCAAAAGTTTTTTTTTTTTCTTTTCGGAAATCCTTATCAAAATAAAAGTTGCTACAAATAAGTTTTCTTTTATATATCAAAATAAAAATTGTTAATTAAGAAATTGCAATTGGTACACATGGTTAAATATTCCACTAACACTAGCCTGCATTATGATTTCGTATACACTACCCTTTTTTTTTTTTTTTGCATAAATAAACATCATATGAAATCACCTAATTAATAGATTATACGTAAATTACATTGTAGGTTGGTGGCTCTCCTTATATTGCAAGTGTGTCTCTCCTAATCTAATCTTTCTTACAACAAAACTTAAATAAATAAAATTGTTTATTTTACCTTGGTTTTTGTTATAATATCTCATTTTAAAAAATAAACAAACAAATGAGAGATTTGTGCTCTATTTGTGATACATTATTTTACTTATTTTTATTTTAATCATTATTAATTTATTTTATGTATTCATTTCGTTACTGGTATTTTATTTACTCATTAAGGGTGGTTTTTAATATATATATATATATATATATATATATATATATATATATATATATATATATATATATATAAAAGGAATATGAAGTTCTTTTTGTGTTAATCCTTAAGAGAAATGAATTCTAGTAATATATAGTTTGGCCAAGAGAGATGTAAATCAGAGCCAAGATATCAAGTTTTAATATAACTTCTTCCTTCAAATTTTAAATAGATATACCTATACATAAAAGAGACATTGAATGTCCCTATGAGTATAACTCAATTGGTATTTAGTGGAGACGTTGTATAATATATGCAGGGTTAGAGTTTGAACCTCAAACTTCTCACTTGTTTACTTTAAAAAAGATAAAGTTCTAGTTATTATATTACTTGACAACAGAAAAAAGATGTTGAATTTTGATGTGCAATCATTTTTATTCCAATTTTATTATTTTATATCAAGATTTTACGCTTATAAATGGCAAAACTAAAAGAACAATTGTATGCAATAATAATGTAACTCTTTTTACAAAAATGCATCCACTCAAATCATAATGCCACTTTTTTATTTACAAATATGATGAATTCTATGATGTGCAAGTGATATAAGTCTTGCAGCATGCACAATATAATAACTATTTGATTGTAAATAGCAATTTCTAATATTAATATTAGTATGAGGCTCATTAGACAAATCTATTAGGTTTTCTTTTCTCTCTATTTAAGCTGGTTTTTTTTTTATAATCACAACTTTAATATATCAAAAATACCTTTTACAACATGGTTAGCTGTCAAAACGGGCGGCCCGACCCTAAACGGGCCAGCCCTAACGGGCTTCGGGCTTTATTGGGCCGGGCCAAAAAGCCCGGTTAAAAAACGGGCTTGAAATATACTACCCGAGCCCGGCCCCACACAGGCCGCGGGCTAACGGGCCGGCCCGTATTAAAAATTACATTTTTTATATATAAAACAAGTATTATAAAATACTCCTATAATTTTATTTTTTTTATAAATAATAGTTTTAATATGTTTAAATAATGTCTAGCACAAAAATAAATTGTAAATATTTTCGTACACTAGTCGTAAACTAAAACGGCGAGGAAAACAATTTTAAATAAATTAGATACGTTATGGTTATATATATCTATATATTCGATCTTTAAAATTATAAATAAAGAAACGAGTAAATATAATTTTATATTACATTTATATATTACATTTATATGTGTTAATTCATTGAATTTTCACTTTTATTTTTTACTTTGATAATCAACTAAGTAAAGAATTATTTGAAAAATTATATGTAATTTATAGGATTTTTTTTGTAATGCGGGCTAACGGGCTACCCGCGGTCCTTTTGGGCTAGCCCTAACGGTTACCGGGCTTTTTAGGACCGGGCTAAAAAGCCCTATTAAAATTCGGGCTCAATATTTAAGGCCCAAGCCCTAAAATTAATCGGGCTAAACGGGCTGGCCCGTACGGCCCGGCCCGTTTTGACAGCTCTATTGTTGGTGTTGTTGTTGACATTGTTCTTGGCGTTATTATTTACCTGAGTTGATAACGTTGTTACCTTTGTAGTCAAAGCATTAATGGTCGTGGTAAAAGTCATGGTTATTCCCTTAAGCTTTGCTTTCGTCATCGATTGATCTCCCATGACTCTTCACATTACGAAAAGAATAGGAGAAAACCTACTCTGATGCCACCTGACGTAGTCAGAAGCGTAGGTTAAGAAGCGCTAAACCTAGATTTAAAAGAAACAAGTTTGCAAGCGACAAACCTGTGGAAATATGGTTTTAGAGTCCATCAAAATTTGAGAAAACTCTTTGAAATTTTATTGAATAAATAAACTTTCTCCCCGGCTACAACTAAAGTGTTTAAATACTAAGAAACTCTAATGGACCAAAAATCCAAAACAAAAAATAAAACAGACATTATTAAATTAGGCTGAAATAATACAATCTATTTTTCAGCCTTTTGATGAACTCGGATGACTGAAAAAGCTCATACATCACAACAAAGCAATGCATTTCACTCGTGGGCCAATCCTCTTTCCGAAAAGACATATTAATAGTCATTTTGACATCATATGTCAAACATGCACTATTTTCATCGAACCTTTCTTACGCGCAACTTTGTCTTCAATATGTGCAGCCAACCCTCCTACATCACAATCGTATTCCTCACTTTGACCGACATTTTCAAGAATGAGAGATAAACAAATAGGTGCTGAATTAGCACCAAATTTAGAGAACAATACAACCAATCTACCAATCTCTGATAAGAATTTCTTTAAAAGCTTAAACTGACACAAGTTAATAGCAGCTATCAAGAAATTGAAATTAATAGGCAAGTAATAAATAGGTCTATCTAATTAATTTTTCATTGAATTTTTAAATCGAAACCCAATACCTAAGTTAAGGCAACTATATTTTTTTTTTAAGGAAAATGCTAACTAATGTATCTGGGGGCATTAGTTAAGAAATTATAAAAGACAATATTTTTTTAAAAATTGTGTATTTTTACTTTTTGAAACTTTTGAAAAAAAATATTCTTTTAATGTTAATTTTGTAATTTTCTTTTCATTTTTAATTGTTTAACTAATGTCCCGAAGACACTAGTTAACATTAATTATTTTTTAAAGAATAGAATTATAATCTATCAAAACAAGTTAATTAAATTTCTCTAAAAAGGAAGCAGCAGCAATTAATAAATATAAGGTTTGTCCTTATAAAAAAAGCAAAACAAAAAGCATCAGGTTTGTACTAAAAAGCAAGAAAAATTGATGGATCGTTGTTTTGGTCTTTGGATAAATTTTTCAGAGGGACTAAAATATTAAATTGTATGTAATATGGACTAAAAATTAATTTAACCATTGATTTAAAATGTCCCCTTTTTATATCGTTTAACTCTATAATGTTGTATGAAACGATTTAAGAACTGATTATGTAACTGAATTTAAAAACTCCAAATGCAGTAGTGAAAAATACATTCAAGAATAATAATATACTAGTATCAAACATTAATACTAAAGCTAGGTCATACGAACATGGAAATATTTTTCAAACCCTTTGATAATTACGTTGATGTGTGGAGTATACTCCTATGTCATGTATAACTATTATTTGAAATAAATTAAGACTGCAAGTAACCGATGTCCAATGAACACAGTTTCTTTTTTTGTTGGTGAATGAACACAGTTTCTAGTTCTAGAACAAAGGTAGGAGTAGTATTGAAAATTCAAAAGTCTCCATAGATTTCAAAGTTGACCATTGTATTAATGCTTTAATTGTGTATTTTATTGTTAAATCCAATGTTGGACGCATGAAGATGCCTTGAGAATGGTCCTTTGCCTTTATGATTGGTCATTTGAAATTAGGAGGTTCCTTGATTTTGAAGCCAACTTATTTGTCAACCCCGAAAGCCAGACTTTGCAAAAAGATCAAGGAAATACTAGAAATTATATTTGAACAACTATTTTGTGATAATTTTTATGATATTTTTTTTTAATATTTATATTGTATTTTTACTTTATCTCTATTGCTTTGGTTTTTGTGTCAATACTCATATTTCTTTATATATTTAAGTTGTTTTACGGGTTGTTAATAAAAATGGTTGTTCAAATAACACCGACAGAAACATTGTTTGTATTCTTATTTATTAGTCGTTTTCCTATCAAAATTTAATCAAATATTAATTATTGTTTTATAGAGATTACCTTTAATTTAAACACGCTAATCAATGATTAATTGAGACACTATACATACATTGTGGGTATCATGTAGCTGTAGGTGTAAAAAGAAAAAGAAAGATGTCATAGTATTAATTAATTTTTTTTTAATAAGTATTAATTAAATTACTTGTTTAATAAGTCTTGCTAACAAGTATTCTAAAACACCATTTAAAGATCTTAAATTTAGATTTTTTTAAGAAAAAAGTCAAACACTTCAAGTTTCAATACATTAAAAATACATATTTTTATAAAAATTTACGGTTTAAAGTCTTTAACTAATGTCTCAGAAGCCCTCGCTAACATTTCTTTTATTGTTTATCACATTACCAATGTAATGGAAATGCTTTACCATCCGTGAGTTTTGGATTAATCTTTATTTGTTATCTCAACTCCACTTTCAAAACCAAAACCCACTTGGTTCCTCTCTATCATCTAATGCCGTCAAACAAAACAAAACGAATTCTCCCAAGTCTCTAAAGGTATATTTGGATGGAAGATTTAGAAGAAAAAATTTACTCTTTTTTTTTAATTTAAAAACAAACAAAAATTGTAAAATTAAATTAAATGTGACTGAAATATTGTATTATTATTTATAATATTGTTTAAAAATATTTAAAATTCAGACTAAAGCCTCCAACATCTTTGCTTCGAAAAATTTCCATCCAAAAAAACCTTAAATAAATGTTTTTGCAATCTTATAATATTACTTCAATTTCATTGGCGTGTTTCATCCGTCTACTATTGTATATGCCTCACAATTTATATTGAAGGTGGAAGCTAATTAAAATACGTACGTGCATTTGAGCTTGACTATCAAATTGGCTGGGCTGGATCTCTTGGATCAATCATTAATCCCACTTCTATAGTTTAATTGAATTTAATCAATGATTAAAATTATATAATGGATGGAGTTGTTTTATCCAATGATGGAGAAATGAAGTGGTAATTGAACTATTATTGGGTGATACATTACATATGAGTTGGTTCATGTGAGTAACGGGTGTTGGACGAGCTGGTATAAAGAGTTGGTAAATATTTTGAGGTATATGACATTATTTTCAAATTCTTTTTAACACTCAATCTTTTATTTTGTGAAATTTACGTGGATATCACAACTTTATGTGAGACTTATTTTTAAAGGGTGAGATTCACATTAATTTTACACAATAAGAGAATGAATGTTGTAAATAAAGTATTCATAGAACTCTTCATACCTTAAATATATGTGTTCAACTCTAGTTGTTAGTATATGAATGATATTGACAAATGGTTTGTTAGTACATAACACTTTCAAGGCTTGTTGCAAATCCAGAATTTTGTGAGATTAGGAACCCAATTCACATGAACATTTTATTATTCAAGAAAAAAGGGATTATGTACATTAAGGGTGAAAATATGTCAGACCGTGTGATAGGAGCCAATATTCTAACAAAAAAAGCTAGGCTTTCTAAACATGTTCGTATGTCATTTTTAAACATGTCGGACCATCACACTTAAAATAAGACTTAATCACACTTTTGACCCTTTAAGTTTTCTAAAGTTGTGATTTTGACCCCCTAAAAAAAACTCTTTTCAGGCCCCCTAAGTTTACTTTATGTTGCAATTTTGACCTAGTCAATGGACAAGTGGGCGCCACATGTGTAATTTTTTTTTAAAAAATATTTTTGTAATTAATTTTTTTTTTGTTTTTTTAATTACAAAAAATTTTTTTTTTGCTTTTTTATTAAAAATAAAAAAAGTTAATTACATTTTTTTTATTACAAAAAAATAAAAAATATTTATTGTTTATTTTTTAATTACAAAATAAAAAAAATAATTAAAACATTATACACGTGGCGTCCATGTCAGCGTTGACTGAGTCAAAATTGGGCTAGAGGGCCAAAATTGCAATGAAAGTAAACTTAGGAGGCCTTAAAAGAGTTTTTTTAGGAGGCCAAAAACACAACTTTAGAAAACTTAGGGAACCAAAAATGTAATTAAGCCTTAAAATAAAACCTTTAAAATGTTATAAGTTAGACTTAATCTTTATTTTTTGAACTAGACCTAATTTATTTAAGCAAAGTTCAGGGATTTTGGAATTACAAAACAAAATTTCTCTTTTTTTCCATCCAAACTTTTGTAGTTACAAAGAAACTTCCTCAAAAGGACCATCAATGTAACCAATCTTTAAGAAAAGATATGTCTTTTTTGTGTGCTAGGCTTGCCAGCTAGTTCCTTCCCTTTTCTTTGATATCATCTATCTATATATTCTCTCCAACAATGTCTATGCTCAATACTCATGCTTTGCCACTTCCCACATCTTTCTTCACTCTTTAATACAACATTCTATTATACGAAACTTACAATATACATATTCTACTTTTCTCGAAGTAAATTAACTTTATTTCCGATTCTAAGTAGCTCCTCCTTTTGGTGATTTTCCCCCCTTCCAAAATCAACCAGTAACGTAATAGTGAAGATACTAACGAACTAGACTCAATTCAAGTGAAGTGATAGCGACATTACCCGTCATACATGTGTGGATCTATATACGGTTGAAATGAGCACCTTTCTTTGTCCTATTCTTCATTAGAGAAGTACCCATTTTTTTTTTTGAGGGATAGAGAAGTACCAATTTTTGTACTCAATATTATGTCTATCCATTAAATTACAAATAAACCATTAAATTGGTCTCTATTTTTGCAAGCCCTCTTAAATTAATCTCTGATTATGTTAGTATTTCAAACTAGTTTCTGTGTTTGTAAAAACTTTCTCAATTAAGTGTGTCATTATATGACAAAAACATAAAAACATGAACCTAATTGAAAAACCGTTGACAAAAATAGATACTAGTATGAACAAAGATATGGACCTATTTAATACTCAATTTTGAATATTACTTTTTCTACCGTATGTTATTCTCACACGCCCTGCAAAAAAAAACGAAAATACCTCTGGTTCAGATTATAAAATCCGAATTACTTCGATCCGTGATTTTTTGTGTTTTTCTTGATGACAAAGGTCTCTGTTGACCGTCGTAAAATCTCCGCATAAGCTGCAGAGTAATTGTAGGGATTATATGTACGGTCAACAATGACTATGACACCATAAACACTCCTAAAAAAACTAAAATATGTTGAAGAAAAAGTAAGAAAAGATGTGAAGTGAAGAATGAAGGGATTTGTTGAAGATGCAACCCTATTTATAGCCTAAAACAAGTCCTAGATCATAACTACAGTTAAATAAAACATGTTCCCCTGTCCAACCGTTCAAAAATGCAGTAAACACTCCACTAACCGCCCAAACCTTTAGGGAAACGCCACCGCCCAAAAAAAACTGAGTGTATTCAGATTATATAATCCAAAATTGACAAAAATAATTCAGATTATGTAATCCAAACAATGTCAGATTGTGCTTTTGGAGGGTTTTTATGGAAGATAACATATTTCTTTTTTAAGAAAATGCATAAAAAAAAAGTAGACTGCTTAAAGCAACATAAACAACTTAATATTTTAGGATGATGTTCGAAGAGGTGTTTTTGAACTTGATCATGCAGGCCTGTCAACTGACATATTTCGATCGGCAGGCCAACTGGATCAAGTTCATAAGAATCTCTTCGGAATCAGATCTGCAACATAACGATGAAAGAAAATGTGTTTCAAGAGGATTGTTTTGAGTTAGATCATGCTTCATTGCCAACTGAGATATTTATATCACCAAGGTAGCAATATCTAGCTCATAGCAATTTCTTGGTATTCAAATAGAGAGAAACCTCTTGGTATTCAAATAAAGAGTTAGAGCCTCCTTGTATCTATCTATTTATATATTTTTGCCAACATGCCGAAGATATTCATCATGCTGTCAAATAGAGAGCTATCTATTTGCGACAACATGAGAAAGATCCTCAACACAATGACATAAATTTACATGGTTTCTCTGGTGTGTTTGTGTGTTTTGCTGGCAATGAAAATCGAGAACACTTATTTATAGATGTATTTGGGCGTTGTGGACCACATAAATTGTTGGTCCAATGTGGACCATACAAAAGAATTCTATGCTGAACGAATTCAGATTATATAATTCGAATTGTACTTACACCCTATAAAATTGTGTTGAATTTGGATTATTTTAGCGTTTAAATGAACATCTTTTGCGGAAAGTAAAACATAATAAAAATTTAAATTATATATATATATATATATATATATATATATATATATAATATAAAACATAATAAAAGAACTTAATTCAACAACATATAACTAACACATAATAAATACAACATAAAACACGTAATTAAATAAAACACAACACATCATCACGAATCATCTAAATTAATGTCTTTGTTTGGTGCCCTGATCTCTGCGTAGTTCCTGGGCCGGATCAAACTTTTTTGAATTTATTCAACAGGTCTGACCAACGAAGCATCTAACTCGATCGACCCTCTAGTACTGTACTGACCAAAGATCGAGAACATGGTTCTCACGTCGTCGTCGTTCATGAGCTTCATACGACTGAACCTCACACTCCCAACTGAGTCCCTTGATGAACGTCGATACTCAATCCTATCCACCCACCGTGTGTTTAGTTGAGTTGGAGGTTGATTTGATCCATCTGACCCTTTAACCCAGAGAGGGTGACATCAGTACGAATCCTGAACAAATGGGGTGGTTTTCCTCCGTTGTAGTAAATTGCAGCCGACTTGGTGTTCGAATCAAAGACAAAGTTTTCCATTTTATTTGTGTGGTTTCTGGTTATGAAAACAGGAACACATATTTATAGAGGTCTTTGACGTCATGAACCACATAAACTATCGGTGTAATGTGGACCACAAAAATAATAATCATGTTTCAGATTATATAATCCAAAATGTCTCTCACCCTACATAAGGCACGTAGTTTCTCTCATTTTCGCCCAATATCAAATAAATTTGGATTATATAATCTGAAACACAAGGTGGGAATTCAAATTATATAATTCGAATCAAGTTAGTGTTTTTGGCCAATGGTCAGCACCACATAAAACACTTTTTCAAAGGTTTTTACCACCATTAATGGCCGGTAAAACCCCTTTGAAACACGTTTTTTGACTCACTATTATGGATAGTTACAACCTATGCACCCATTCCCCCTATAAATATTCTCCAAAGCTTGACCATGTCTCACACTATCATCTCACACTCCCCCCTCCTTCTCATCCTTCTGCAACAATGTGTTTTCATTGTTGGCCTTTCAGAAAAATAGACTACTTTGGAAACTCAGAGATTGTATGAAACAGTCAATTGGGATGACAGCGTACTGCAATGAAGTGTGGTTTGTCTGGGTGTCATGTTGGTTTGTTTGGGGGGTGCAAGGTTGACCATCAAGGTCTCTTTCGCCTTAGACAAGAAACATACCTTACCCCAGTCCCCTTCTGCCCCACCATCTATTTCTCCAAGCTTTACCCCCACTGGTTTAGCTTTACCCCATCACCTCCATCTTCTTCTGAAATAGATTTAGTTTTACCTCATTCTTCCTTCCCTAGACAAGAAACATACCTTATTGTAAATTTATCGATATGATAATAAAATGAGATTTCATGTGTATCAATTTTGTTCTTTTATTTTTGTTTATATTTGCATTTATTTTATGATTTTGACATCTAAATAATATAAATTAAGCCAAAGTGTATTTAAATTCTATTAAAAAAGTATTTTCAGATTACATAATCCAAAAATTTATGGGTATAATATTTTAGATTATAAAATCTGAAAGATATTTTGGTAAAAACACAGAGCACGCAAGTAACACATAAGATGAGAAAAGTAAGAGTCCTCAATTTTTGTACTTGATAGTTGATACTCATGCTCTTTATATAAGTATTGTGAGAGGACAATCAATAAGGGCGCCCCAATAGTTATTGTCATATTTAGTAGGTTAAAGGAAAATTAAAAGATTATGTTTTTTTTTTCAGACAATAAACAGTAATATTTTAGTATAATTATTATATTTTCCTTAAATTTTATCTTTGGAGATAAAATTATATATTAAACTATTAAAGTCAATTTTATTTAAAATTGATTTTTCTTATTTTTTTTTTCAATCAATAATAAAACTATTCTATTTGATCTTTGTTAGGATATTGTAGAGCGTAAATAAAATTTCGAATAAAATTAGCAGAAACAAGGAATCATTGACATTATTCTATAAGAAATATCTACTATGGAATATGGACCTGTTTTTTTTTTAGCACATGTTGGTTATTTTGGTATTGGAATGTGTGTCTCAAAGATGATCAAGGATGCTTTGTGCTCGAAAAACTAGTATAAATGTCCTTCCATTGTTTAATGGGCAAGGAGGAGTTGACATTAGTTCGATAAAATAGGTTAATTTGATTGTAAACACCCTTAAATAAGGACGAAGTTAGAAGAGGGACCAACAGTGGCTACGATTTGCCACAAACTTTCTATAAAAAAAATTATACTAGTATGCTATAATATTTTCAACCATGAAAGTTATAAAAACTAGGCTATGCAATAAGATGGAAGATGATTTTCTCAAAGATTAAATGGTTTAATATTTTGAATATGAGATTGCGGAAAAATTTACCAAAGATATGATAATTGATGATTTTAAATGTATGCAACCACAACGAGTACCATTTCAGAATTAATGGTTGGTTCATTTTATATTTGTTTGACAATATTAAACTTTGAATATACTTTATAAATTCTTAAATTTTTATATGTTGTGCATTTTAAAATTTATTTTTTCTTTACTAAATTATACTATTAAACTTGATCCCCCAAGCTAAATTCCCGACTCTATCCCTTAAAAAAAATAGGATTATCAATAGTAGATAACATTGATTTTATTTAGGATGATGTCTTGTGCTATATTATTATAATGCAGACATCTCTTGTTAAAAAAAAAATATTGTAGACGTCCTTTGATATCGTCATTGTTAAACTCACAAGTTGAGTTTTTTTGAGCTACAAGTAAATGTGGTTTCCTATGTTTTGATTCGAGTAGCCATAACTTTGACTAGTCCCTTATGTTTTGTGATACTTCCTCACATGATATCCTCACTAAACAATACACAAAATAAGACGGAGGGAGTAGACTACCTCTCATGGAATAAATAAGATCGAAAGTTTCATCATTTGACAATTGGATATTTAATGGCAATTCCATTTAATTTTATAAACAGAGTGGATCCTTGTTCCAATTATAATGAGGTACCATAGAATGGATTTAATCAATATTAATGTAATTTTCTTTTGGACACGCACATTTAATTCGACATGCACATTTAATTGAATACCACCCATCGGCTTAGCTTGAACTAAATCTTTACAAAAGAATGAGTACTAGATTACTCCTAAACAAGTGATCTTACGCCAACTTTATTTCCTTTCCCTCAACAAATTAAGTTATTTTGTATAGATGTGTGAATACAACAAATTCACAGAACAATTTTGTTTTTGAAAGGCCAAATTTACATAACATGTCGACAATTCAACTCTTACAAAAAGTAAAACTTGCACCCAACTCTCTCCAAAACAATTGCTGAATGTGTAGGCCACTATGATAAATATAATGAGTTGTTTCTTGTTTTACCTTATTAGTTTCTCACGCGTCCTATAGATTTTGGATTTTATAATCCTAAAAGAAATAAACACCCTCCAAAAAACCTTTAGAAACCTTTCATTACTTCAGATTTTATAACCCCAGTAGGGTACGCTAGAAGAGAAAAGGGCGGAAAAAGAAAATCCCAATTTCAATTACAAGATTTGCTTC
>Ga0209282_1000992_pt1 | contig 14855 bp, 11 predicted proteins | sample Mtrugardesep15_FD_187529 | JGI IMG/M metagenome (GOLD analysis project Ga0209282, IMG submission 187529) | Root nodule microbial communities of legume samples collected from California, USA - M. trunc garden sep15 (SPAdes) (version 2) | ecosystem: Host-associated > Plants > Roots > Nodule...
TCCATTAACTTAGATTTTATTAACTTCATACTCCCTCCGGTCACTATTATAAGCAAATTTTGACTTTTAAGGTTCATTTAAAAAATGATGTATGTAGTCTATATTATAGACCACATACATCATTTATTGAATAAATCTAAAAAGTAGAAATTTGCTTATAATAGTGACCGGAGGGAGTATATTTTTTAAAAAATCATAAGGAAAGGACAACTTAATATTTTAGAAATACATCCAAATTTTGAGAACTTCATATTGTAGAGTTTATTAACTGTATCTTTTAGAAAATAATTAATGCTTCACAACTTCATATTTGTTTAAAAATCATAAGAGTTTATTATTAAAATTTGTGATATGATTATATTATATAATTACCTTTTTCATCTTTCTCTAATCAAGGCACATAAGCAATACAATAGAAAATCATAAGGAATTGACAACTTCATATTTTAGGATTACATTAACAATTTTGAGAACTTCATATTTTTGAGTTTATTAACCGTATCTTTTAGAAATAATCCGTGACTTACAGCTTCATATTTTTTTAAAAAAATAATAAGAGTTTATCAACTTATTTTGTGATTTGATTATATTCTATAATTACCTATTTCGTCATTATCTACTCAATAAACATAAGCAATACCATAGAAAATCATAAGGAATAGACAACTCCAAATTTTAGAATTACATCCAAATTTCGAGAACTTGATATTTTAGAGTTTATTAACCGTGTCTTTCACGTAGTGAATTAGTGCTGGACAACTTCATATATTTTAAAAAAAAATATAAGAGTATATAAACTTATTTTGTGATTTGATTTTATTCTATAATTACTTTTTCGTCTTTCTCTACTCAATAAACATAAAAAATACCATAGAAACTGCTACAAAATAAAATCATAAGTGTTGGCCAACATTGTAAACATAATAGATGACTTCAATATTTAATTAAAAACACCATATATAGTTCAAATAAACATTTCGTGGTAGTCAGCTAATTGGCACCAGTTTAATTAGGATTAGGTTAAACAATTAGGGTTAGCACATGTACCTTAGGCTTCAACGCTACTGTGTGCCATTGTTTGTTTTTACGTACGGTACATATATTTGAAGGTCTGGTTAGTTGCATGGTTATATATAGAGGGATAGACCACTTAGAATTGAGTGATTCTTTGCTTTGGAACTAAATAACTATTAATTGTTTCTGTTGGTATATGAAAGGCCTCTTGTCAGTGTAGTTAGTTCAAGAGTTTTGGAGGGCAAATTTGAATTTCAAATGATGGAATGGATGGCAGACCGTGTCCTTTTAATTGAAGGAGAACATTCTAGTTCTAGGTAATTAAGGCAGCTAATTGGCGCCAGTTTAATTAGGATTAGGTTAAACAATTAGGGTTAGCACATGTACCTTAGGATTAGATATACTAGACCATCGACCCGTGCTCCGCACGGGTCTTACCGCAAATAAATACTACGTAATATAATGAATATGCACTAAAGGGAAATAACGATATATAACAAAACCACCAGTAAAATCAAAGCTCACAAATTAATTTGCAAATAACAAACATCATCTACTGACAATTGAATTTTCGTACGTACTTAATAACTAATTATAACCATGACATAAATATAAATTACAAATAGATATTGAAGACATTATTATCAAACATTTCGAAATACTTCACGATATACGACATTTGAAGTCACGTTGCTATCTTGACAATCTTCATCCGTAATAAGTATCTTTAAACCACTTCTAGAAGTTACTCTCGAAATTGCAACGTAAAGCTGACCATGTGAAAAAACCGGACTTGGTAGATATAAACCAACATTCTTTAACGACTGACCTTGGCTTTTGTTTATTGTCATTGCGAATGATACGGCAATTGGAAACTGTCTCCGTTCGAACTTAAAAGGAATCCTTAAGTCAGATGGTGTGAGAGATAGTCGTGGAATAAATACCTTCTCACCTATATTACTTCCAGATATGACCTTGCCTTCAAGCACGAACTTACCCATTCTGGTTATAATTAGTCTTGTTCCATTACACAATCCTGCTCTCTGATCTATATTCCTTAACAACATTACCGGTACTCCAACCTTTAACCTAAGTTTGTGATTTGGGATGCCAGAAGCAACAATTGTGTTGAGGAATTCAGGTGTATGAATATCGTCAATGGCATTACCATCTTTATCTTGTGAAACCGTGGAGTCGTAACTCAAATAAACCTTTTCTTCGCCTGGGATCAAGTCCAACATGTACTCGTTAATTTGCTCAACAATTGTATTCTTTGGTGCCAATATAGCCCTATCTTGAAAATAGCTAATATCATTCAAGCTATCTATTACGTTCGGATAAGTGCTTTGGACAATAGATGCAATCGGGTCTCCATTGCTTGATATAAGTAAATCTGATGGAATAGTTGTAGATATATCAACATCATTGCTTTGACCAACTGTCCCATCACCAATGGCCAATACCCAATCAGAAAATGATTTCCTTTCTGAAATATCTACATCAGATGCACCATTAAGAAGCCTCATGTTCTTGGTTAAAGTAAGAACCTCACAATAATCCCATATAGGGGAAGAATTTATAGTTGAATGGACAACCTCTGGTCTAGTACCTTTAGGAATCACCGGCAAAATTTGTCTGAAGTCTCCACCGAAAACCACCACTTTACCACCAAACGGAATATCTTTGTATCGTTTGTCAACTGACTTCATTACATCTCTGAAACCTCGATCTACTGATTCGAAACAATGTCTGTGCAACATCGGAGCTTCGTCCCATATAATGAGTTTTGCCTTCATAATCAATTGAGCCAAAGGTGTATTGGGTTTGACTCCACATGATGAAGTTTCATTTATTTGTAATGGAATACCAAATCTTGAATGTGCAGTTCTTCCGCCTGGTATAAGTAGCGAAGCTATACCACTTGATGCAACTGTTAACACTATCTCACCTTTTGATCGTAACGCAGCTGACATAGCCCTCCAAATGAATGTTTTCCCTGTGCCACCATAACCATATAGGAAAAATACACCAGGCTTATTTTCATATACTCTATTGATTATTGTATCATAAACGCCTCGTTGCTCATCAGTCATTGTTGACATAAGTCGTAAGTGTTCTTCACCTAATACCCGCGTGTTATAATTTGTCTCTTCATGTATCAGTATACTCTGTTTGTCAGGAACCAAAGATCTATCTGCTTGTGGCATAGGAGGAAAATCACTTAGACTTTTTCCACAGCTGAGGAGTTGCTTCTCAATTTCTGCCAATGCATATACCCTTAATTGATCACCATTAAGAACTAAATCTGAAGAAAAAAAACAGTTGAAAATAAATGTTACACGTGAATGATATAAAAACTCATGTATATGGAATAACAAATAGCAGCAAATATCGTACAGTAACATTGGGTTACAATTATATTCTCATTATATTTTTTTATAAGTCATCCACCGTCCAGCTATTGTACTTTAAGACTTCTAATACAATGGCACGGTTGTGCAAACTCATAATAGGTTATCAAACATCATGCTGAAAATAGTTTTCATCAATTTTCGATGTACTTAAAAAAAACGACACTACCTTGTATTGCTTCAATAAATGCTGAAAATAGCAGGTTGAAAAGTATGGCTGAGACACTTTAGATTTGTAACTAAGTGTATAAGGATTTGCTATGAGTTTAATAACAGGAAGCACATAAATTATGCATGCTGAGACAATTCTCCTAATAATTAGCTTAGGATGATCTATATATATAATGAGCAAAACCGATCACACTTAAAAAACTATCTAACTATATATAAGTTATTTCATTAATGCCCCTCCAATAATTATTCCAGAATTGATAAAATATCAAAAGTAAACTTTCATTCATACAACCATAAACTGGTCGCCAATTTATAATACCTGGAGCACCAAGCAATCGTCTCTGCATGTACAAAACGTCGTCAATTAAATTATCTGAAGTACTGTTCCAAACCACTTCTGGCCTCGTCAGCTGACCATTAACCATTAAAGTAGAGAACATTCTACGCAAATAAGCACCTGTACCCCATAAACTGGCCTCGATTATTGCATCTATAAATTCCTTGTCATCGTCCAATAAACCTCTAGCAAAGCAAGCTTCCTTGAATGTGTTATACTTAATATTGTCTACAGTTTTTAGCTCATCATATGACGTTGGACCTTTGACATAATTCAACAGCGTCCTTAGATAAAAACGTTCACCAGACCCTGGTGGGGCAAAATAAACCCGTCCTATTGACATGCCTCTTTGCCTTGGTGACCACTCATGTTTATCTTCCTTCCATACGAACTTCGAGGGAAAACGGTTGTATGTCAATGTCCTTGCTTCTGGATACTTCCTGTTTGCATCCATCCAAGCCAAAAACTTGGTAGTCTGGCTGGATTTTTTGTTGATAACCTTCTCAATAGATTCATGCTCCTCATATGTAATAGAATGTTCATTTTCTAAATGGTAATTAAGACGTTCGACAGATGGTTCTCTAAAGTGTATATCAAATGAATATATCCTCCAAGCGGCTTCGCACGCAGACAGATATCGGCAATCATAGTACACTTTTATCTCATCATAACAGTCAGCTTTTCCGTTTTTAGATCCTCCACTATAAAAATTTGCTGTGACACGATCATGACCCTTATTTACATACTTAAACAAATACTTGATCGACCGATATTGGTTGCACCATTCAACATTGATGTGGGCATTATATTTCAACAACAATGTCCTATTATAAGGTACGACGTACCTGTTATCTGCAAAACTTTGACCTTTTTTTACTGAGACACCATCATCCCTTCTCCTATATACTGGATATCCATTATCATCAATGACCGTACGATCCACAAATTTCTTTGGAAATCTTTTCGTACATTTGTGATTTAGCATGCAAGGAGAACTGTCATTTTCGGGACCACATGGACCATGAATCATGAGTGAAGTTACTATGTTGAACAAATCCGGGTCTTTATCTTTGTCTGGAATCTCAGCACATATAATATTGTCTAATTGTTCAGGCTTGACGCAACGATGCTTTGGACTAAGGAAAACCAAAATATGTGCATGTGGTAAACCTCGTTTTTGAAACTCAATGGTATATATAACTACAAAACAAACATAAAATGGCATTAACACATGATGATTGTTTTTCTAATTTACTATTCATCATACACACACACACACACACACACACACATACATCTATATCAATTTAGTAAAAGTTTGATAGTTTTAAATAACTTACTTGCTCTAACTTCACCAAAGATTTCACCCTTCTTGATTTCTTTAATCAAATGATCCAATTTCAACTTGAAAATCCGGCTAGATAGGTCTGGTCGATCTTCCGGAGATAAATTATGCTTCTTCAGATAATCAAGAACTTCAGGCCACTTATGATTGCATGTAAATGTTATGAATAAGTCAGGGTAGCCAATCCATCCACATATAGCCATTGCATCTTGGTAATTTTGCATCATGTATCGAGGTCCACCTACGAAAGTCGATGGCAGTATTACCCTTCTACCGGTATTTGAAGGATCAGTCTCTCCTCTAAGGAATGCTTCAGTCAGCCCTTTGTACATATCAGCTCGTAATTCCTTCTGATGATCTCTAGCATATTTTAACCTAGCATATTCTATCATGCTATAACAATCAACCATGAATTGATGAAGAAGACGTTTTGCGAACACTATGTTTGAATTATCCCTCTCCCTTTGCTGGATACGATATGCACTCCATTCTTTGTGTGAAACAAATACTCTCTGTATTTTCCTTAAACCTTCTTCTTGAACCAACTCTATGTCATTGCGAAACCCATCCTCACCTCTAGGAAACAAAAGTGGATACTGTAATGGAAAGTACGATGGCTCAAATATAGATACTCGCTTCAAAAGACCAGATCGTTCCTCAACGACAACATCTCGATCAAAGTCAGATTCTTCAAAATCACCAACTATTAAAGCAGCAACCTCTGATGCTGTAGGCAAGCTGTATCTCCTACCGTCACGATTCCTTTTGCCTAATATTCTAAGTTTGATAGTCGGGGCATTACCCTCGTTTAAGGTGTCTCTGACAACTCTGTAAGTTTTTGCATACTCATTGAATTGATCTATCATATCTCTTACGTCCTTCACTATAGATGATCGCATAGAGTTGTTGTCGTCAGACATTCTGTCAAAAGTTTAAAAGAATGCAAAAACACCCTTAGTTGCTTAACCATGTTGAGAAAAAAATATAATCATAAGAAGATGATTATCTGAAAATGACATTCATAAGAAAATGACATAATAAGTTATAAAAATAATACTTACTTCACAGCTTGCATTCGATTTTTTATCTCATTATCAGTATCGTAGACATATAATTGAGCAAATTTTGGCGGTTTTCCAGGCATCGGCAACAAACTCCCGATTTGATGATAATTTTCACCGTTCAGCACAAATGTGGGTGGAGCTTTTCCCTTATTCATAGTAGTATCTATATTGCCGCCCATCGAGGTGAACGCAAACATGCTATTGAATGATCTTATATTTTCCATGAAGAATTTACTTCTTTTGTCATTCTTGTAAAACAAATCATATAATGTGTCGGGTATTTTTGGATAGTCAGCGATCTTTACCCTTCCATGGCTGCAACACATGGTAAATATTGGCACAGCCGGATTATAATCCTTTTGAACTCGCTCGCCGTACCACATGTTTGCTCCGCACTTGACACAAATCCATTCAGGTAGACCGAAATGCTCATACTCAACTTCGTTATCTGTTTTCGAACAACAACATATATAAATTCATTTTATACATTCTAGAACTTACAAAACTTGCGGTAAGGTGAAACATTCAATTTACATTATATTAATATACCTGTAAGATCAATCACTGGTACTCTATTTGCAACCTTTTCTTTCTTACGACGAACACGTGAACTGTTGACTTCTTCATCATGTCCGCCAACAATCTCAAATCCTAAATAATTTTAAGATGCATAAAAATTGAGTTAAGTGTTAAATTAGATATACAGATTGCCTAATATTAAAAACTGTTATATTTGGCATCATTTATAATATATTGACGAATTCACATGAATTAATTACCTGAGTTGCTAGGAACATCAGATTCTTCACGGTTCTCCCCACATAAATATTGTAAAGGCTCACGTGTTGGACCACATTCAGATTGCAATCTCTGATTTCTTATAATGTGTCTACCAGGACCAAGGCGCGATGACTTAACAACCTCAACGTTATCACATGCACCAATATTCGGATCTGTGATTAACAAATAAACGAATATAAATCAGATAACATAGTGAAATCGATGCCTTTCATATTGTGCTTTAAATTCGGTACAAAAGTTATCCCATTACTCGAAAACAAACTAAATATAAGTTACTTACTGTTGGTGATATCAGCAAAGGGGATGCGAGATACTCTTTTACTACTGTTTTGATTGAAACCATGATCATCTGAATTTGTATTGCGACATATCTTCTTTCTCTTATGCATTTTGCGATTATAAGTTAGGGAAAAAGACACTATGCAATTTATATCCTTATCGAAATTAAGAAACTAAAGCCAGAAGAAAGATAATGCTATCAAATATTGTATAGTTTGCATGCCTACAACTTTCAAAAATTAAATTAATATATAGAATGGTCATCATTTATCATATTCATGGTGTGATAAAGTAGGTATAATGCAGTCCCTTACCAAACAGAAGTTGTTAAGTTTTATAGGTTGTAAGCTGACACTAACTCTTCGTTTTACCTAGCCATTAATTACATGTGTTTGTATTAGCCTGCAAGCTTAGTTGAGCCCCTAAAAAGCACTTTAATCAATATCATTATGTTTCCTATTATTTTTTACTGGTCTGAATCTTTGTGTCTCCCCATGGTCTAATTAGTTTGGTATTTGAATGACTTCTTGAGCGAGTGTTACATGAAAAATTCAGGAAATCTACCGTCATATGAATCCTTTCAAATATAATTGGCAGGTTTCTTAACATTTTGATGCATTCTTTTTCGTTTATAATTGTTTGATTAAGTGGCTATTAATTTCACAATTGTTTATGGTGTTGATTTTTGTTTTTGATAATCTGCCTTATATCCAATATAGAAGTTACCTTGATCTAGATCCTAAAAGCACTATCCTTCAAATATATACCATGATCTATTGTTTTTCTTCCAAATTTCTAACGTGACTTCATTTTATAGAGTGTATTAACATAAAATGTAGCTTTGATTGGCATGATAATTCATATGATGGGTTTATAATAGGTTGGTATATCAGGAATTACTTTTTTGATATATGGATTTCTTCCCACTTTCTAAACGTGTCTTGCCTTTTCCTTATTACTTTTATTTTATGGGAGCTTTTATGGTACACCCGAAAATTAAGGTGTACCGGTACTCCTACTTCAAAAATCTTTAAATTAACTATTATTTTTATGGAATAAAGAGTTATTTGTTGATATTTATATTTTAGAAAATGTCATTTCATAAGAAAATACATCATATCATTGTTTATAAAAATCATACTAATTTTTTTTTACATTTTATTTTAAAAAATAATCAAAATTCTCTATTATGAGCACTAAAAATTCAGAAAAATTTATTTTTATTTTGTTGACGTTTTTGGTAAATAAGAATTAATTATAGGTGATAGAAAACAATTTTTCTCTTAAAAAAACACTTATAACTATTAATTTATTGATTTGGTATACCAATACACTCATATTTGGGAGTGTACCATAGAATTTGCCTTATTTTATATCTTATTTCCATTTTATTCTAATTATGTATGAAGTTATTTCTGTTTGTTACCCTTCCCATGTACCAACTACTTCAATATCTCCTTGCCATTTGAACAAAGCATAAATATTTGGCTAATTCAATTCTTTATATATTGGCATAGTAATTCCAACATATGCTTTGTTCAAGTACATCTCGCTGGCTAACTCATAAATATTTGCTTAAACTATTTGTGTTGAGTTTGCTTCTCTGTGTCATGGGTTTTAGCAGACTATTGAATAGCAGCATAGTCATTGCAAATTTAAGCCCTACACAATATAAATAGCAGCAAGAGACATAGACTCGACAACTTCAGATGTGTCTCAAATCACTTAATACAATTATTATAAACTAAGGAAAGTTTGCATAAATAATAAAAAAGCAATTAAAAGAGTGCAGCTCAATCAACATTTCGTCCATCATCTTCATTCTTTTGGCTCAACCTTCACACGAACCATCTTTATTGGCTTTGTGGTAGATGCCTGGCCGATATCATCTCCAAGTGTTTCAAGAGAATCCACACTTTCAGTTAGACGCTTGGTCCCTACTTTACTAACCGGAGTTTCCGTCAAGTTGACCGTGTTGCAAGAGTCACCGCCTTCTACCGCAATCTATCACGTATAAAAGTTACACACATTAATTACACATAGTTTGCAAAAAGTTGTGATACAAAGTAAGCATTTAATTGTTAAACAGAATTGCAACCTGATCCTTATTGACAGCAGCTGCATTGGTGGCAGAATTGCTCTCAACTGCACCAGAATCAACTTCACCCTGTAACCACCATGGTTTGACTCTTAATTGTTATGGTTGCATAAGATCGCCAAAATAGGGTGCTGATCATAAAGAGATTCAACGATTAATACCTTGATATTATGCTTAGACATAAACTGTTCAATTATTGATAGATCATCAGAAGCCTTCTTGACTGCATAATTTCTATACTTCTTTTTGATATTTCCATCACTAACTTCCACTTTGAATAGAACTTGTTTGTCGATGAACATGTTAAATTCCGGCGGATAATCAACATCTTTGTTTGCCTGTCCCTGACCACGAATTAACAACACGTTTTAAAGCTTATTGATTTTCAAAATTACTCTTTCTGAATACAAACGGTAATAACTTATACATGAAAACGTTAGTTACCTGCCCAAATTCATTGATCAAATCTTGAACATTTCGTCCAATAAATTGTGTGACAGTTCGATCAAACAACACAAAAGTTGTCGATCCAGTAGAGTCCATAACAATCAAATGCAACTTGTACCTGTAACATTGATGGTCAATTATTGATTTGCTTAACTTCAAAAAAGAAAATTGTGTGAATTATGTTTTTATATAATATGATAATTGTGTGAATTATGTTTTTATATAATATGATAATGATATATAAAGTAATTCACCTAGGCACGGCACTCTTGCATTCAGGGCATTTGCGGCAGCACAAAACACCATCATTCACCGTCACTAAAGACGCACACTGAGTGCAAGAGCGGTAAAACCACTCTACACCAGTCTCTATCTCGCATACAGTCGCAAGAACAGAACCATGGCAAGCCTACATTTTAGGAATACGTATAAAATATCAAATTAAGATATGTGATTATGTATAGATCTAAGGCTACTACTTTAAATTTGCATAATTATATCTATACCTGAGAGGATTCTATCAAATCCTCAATAGTCATTAGTTTGGTATTCAGCAATTCATCCGCAATTTTAACAGCGCTTTGTGATGTCATTTGACTTACACCCTGAGTCATTTGGACATCATCACCATTCATCCTACAACAAAATAGTATAACATAAAAACTGTTAATTTCTTATATTTTGATCCAGTTCCTAAAATTAGTTAATAATGTGTGAATATATTACTAAATACCTTTCCTTGTAATACTTGACTTCAGGTAGATCACCATTTAATATCATCTTGGTGCCAAAAAAAGCATTGGCAACTCCCATAGCACCTTCATAAAAAAATTATCATCTTAATAAATAATCACAATTATGATTGATCTAATGTAATTATAATGGCACACAATATGATACATACATACACATTGTAATTAAATTTTAAGAACCTTACCCATATATTTTCTTGTTTTGCAGAATTGCAATATCAAAATCACATTATCATTCTTATTGTGGGTTGCAAAATACCTATCCATCGTTTCAGCAAAATCTCCCCATAAAGAACAGTGCACTGTATTGTTCCTATCATCGATAAAAAATCACAGCAACTTATATTACAAACAGAAACATTATACACTCGAAAAAAATTCAACACGCAAGCTATCAACTAATTCTTACTCCAAATCCTCCAAAGTAAGATCCATCACTTTACTCTTCCTTCCGTTCTTATCATTTTCTCTAATAGCATCCTTTTCGATCACATGTCCGATAATATCTACAACCATTAAATCAGAATGTATTCTTATAAGTCTGAGATAAATTTTAAAATAAGGCAAAACATTAAAAATATCAATTATTATACAATACCAATGATTTTCTCTTCTTGCACAGAACTAAGCACATGTTTAAAAGAAGTGAAATCAAAGACATTCTTCGGTATCTTATCTGCGGCCACTTTGGTAAACTTTGAAGTACCCATCATGGTAATCTTATGCTTATGTGATGTAAGTTTATAAGCACCGTCATTAAAACCAACCAAGACATCTTCAAGCTTATACGTCGAGCCCTCTTGCACCATTTCTTTGATCTTTGAAACTAATGATTTTCTGACCGATGCATGTATCTTCCCACCCTGTTACAAAAAAGATATAGCATAAAGTCATTAAACTCATATATCATTGTTTTAAGTTATGAATTTAAAAAACTTATGGTGGTATAAATCAAACCTTCTCATCGACCAAAAGCAAATTCATAAATATGATCTCATCTGGGTGATCTTTGTCAGTTATGAACCACATATGAGGAACACGGACTAAGAGTTTCATATTCTTGTTGCCACCAGAAATGTTTGCAATATCTGTATACTTGTCTGCCATTTTTCGTTTAAAATTTTTATGCCTAAGTTAGTTTGCAAAACTCTTCAAACAATAGCTTACATATAAAACTTCGCTACATATATAATGGCCATTATACACTTAGAAAATTTTGAAGTATCTCAATTGCTTATGAAAACACAACTCTGCAAATTCTCTTTAGTTAGTAGTCATTGCTTACCAATAAGGGATGAGCTTTTTGAGAGTATGCATTTAATGTAGAGCATGCTTAACTAAACCCTAGCTTGATAGGTTGGTAACTACACGCATTCCCTTACTGAAGTACTATTAATGCCACTTCAGTTTCAAGACTATGTCCCTCCAATAAGTTTTGAGCATGCCTGGAACCTTATTGGAATAAGCAATGAACCATTCATGGCTCATGTGTACCAAGCTGATTTGTCTTCCAAGCCATCATTGCTCTGTTCCATAAGCATGGTCCTAGAATATAGTGTAAGTTAAAGCAAGTGTACCAAGGCAAAGAGAATGTGCATACAAAGCAGATATTGTCACTTTTGCCAATAATTGCACGTGTAACCACATATGAACCCTTAGTTGGTGCAGCCATTACATTAAATAAGGTAGACTACTATGTATACTTATGCTTTTCACAGTGACCCTTAGTTGGAGCAGCCATAACATTAAATGTAAAACTATAATATTTTTTTTGATATTTTAATTGACATAAAATTGTGAAGAGCATGCTCTATGATGTAATCACTTAACTGATAAAAGCACACATAGGTTGTACTACCAAATTTGGTGGGCGTAAATCACTTATATAATGCTTGAACTAAATTTTTGAGCACAAATAAACTACCAAATAGTCTTGCACGGGTCATGCAGTGTATATAATTTCAGCTTTCAAACTAACCTTTTAAAAAAACTGAAAAATATTAAGGCACCTTAAATATCAATTATAGTTTTCCCTTAACTCAGATTAAATATTATATGGAAATGATAAGACTGATTGCAACAACTTAATTAATTCGCAATGTATTAATATGTAATATGACAACGTCTGGTTGGTGAATTTTCTTTTTTACCACATAAGAAATATGTAAAGTAAAAATTCATTAGCTTTTACCAGATGGTACATTTTACACAGAGTAAATGGAATTAACACGGAAAATATTAAACGATTGAACATATTAAACATGAGCAAATGTAAACGATAAAGAAACTTAGTATGAGTGCACTAATGAGAACAAAACGATAACATATTCATTGAATTAAAATAACACGTTACAATGCTTGGAAGAACATCCATTGACGACATTAAAACGAAACTAATAAAAACGACACTTAACATGAAAATCCGGACACAATACTAATCTTAACAACGAAAAACATAAAGAATCGTTTGCAAACGATTAAAACACAAATGATAGAACACTAAACATCAGCCCTAAAATACGTTTGGACGCAGGATTGTGATGAAGACAATCTCGTTATTCCCAGCACTTGGAACACCAACTTTGACCTTTACGCCAATTGCAAGTCTACGCGCATCCACCAAACGACCCCAGCTGCCACCAATTTTGATATGAGCATTTGGCCTTGTGCCGTACACAGCAATGCATCTCCAAGTATTTCCACAGTCATCCACAATAACAATAGAAGTTGTTTTCTTACCCAAAGCTAACCTGCCGAATGAATTGTATGGCAGCATCTACAACATGAAAATATAGGAATTAGTTTTGAAATGAAAGACCCCTATGCTAAATTGACCACTCACCAAATTGCTTACCATTTAAATACAAAGTAAGCACGTCTTTGATTGTACCAAAAAATATGATATTATTGAAAAAAATATAACTAATTGTAACATTTTTTAGATCATCAAGCTTAGAATAAAAACATTGATAGGGCATCTCACCAAAAAGCCAGAAGTAACGTCATACTTAGTTAGCTTAACATCAGTGTTCAGCTGAAAGCTATTTTCCTTGTGACGATAAGTTAAAATCTCAGTTGTTATAGGGACATTCTGGTACACAAAATCTGGTGCAAGAGGTTTTACAATCTCAAAACGCATGGGTGGAGTGAAAGTAGGGGGTGTAACAAACAAACCAAGCCTGTTAATAACGTTTATACCAAACTGGCTTAATCCTGAAAAAACCATCAGCACCCAGCCACCCATGCGTATGTCGTAGAAGTCACGGATTGCATTGAAGCCGGTAGTGAGATACAATGCTCCGTTAATCCTCTCCACCAATATCTCAAATTCGTTATAGTTAGTGTCAACAAAGGTGACATATGAGCCAATCTGATCCCCAAAATCTGTAACAAACATTTTTGGCAGCATAACAGCCCCCTATATGAATCAAGCATCAACAAATAAGCAACAGTTTATATCAAAATGAATGTGTTATCAACATATATAGAATCAAAATATAATAACACTATTTCAAAGTGGATCAATCACCTCATTGACATGGAATTCACAACATATGGTCCTATATTGAATCCTCAACTCGTTCACAATCTTATCAACATCAGTACTTGGATTTGGGTCCAAAGGAGCTGATCACAACAATAAAAAACCAAATCAGATTAGTGCACGTTCATAACAACACAAACAATAGAAATACAATTTAATAACAATGGAAAGTTATCACTCACCCTTCAAGCAGTGGAGTGCAAGCATGGTTTCAAATTCGCGGTAAGACATGTTAAGTTAGAAGTATTTTCACAAAGAAAGAATAAGAAGGAATGAGAATGGCAACTATATGCATGCGCAGGCCACTTCTATATATACCTCAATTGCCTAGAGTTTGCATGGGAAGCTGAAACACTAAAGTATTGCATTTATTGAAGTAGTTGGAAACACAAAGGTCACACATGGCTTTTAGGAGGCAAATTCAAAATTCAAACAATGCACCATCAATTAATGAGTAACATTTAGCTTGCAAAGCACTCTTTGACTCTTTGATTAAGTAGCTTGGAGGGAAATTAGCATAGCAATTAGGGCTAAGCAATTGCTTGACCTAATTGGCTTTTAGAGTAAGTATGATTACAATTGATTACAG
>Ga0209282_1000993_pt1 | contig 14851 bp, 6 predicted proteins | sample Mtrugardesep15_FD_187529 | JGI IMG/M metagenome (GOLD analysis project Ga0209282, IMG submission 187529) | Root nodule microbial communities of legume samples collected from California, USA - M. trunc garden sep15 (SPAdes) (version 2) | ecosystem: Host-associated > Plants > Roots > Nodule...
AGTTGCGAGTATTATTCTACTGTCAGATGGACAGGATAATTACACTGTTGGGGGCCCTGGAAATGACCAACCTCAACCAAATTATCATTTGCTTTTGCCTACTTCCATCAGTGGTCGTGATAATTCAGGATTTCAAATTCCTGTGCATGCTTTTGGATTTGGTGCAGACCATGATGCTTCGTCAATGCACTCAATTTCAGAGATCTCCGGCGGCACGTTTTCGTTCATCGAAACTGAAGCTGTGTTGCAGGATGCATTTGCACAATGCATCGGAGGACTACTAAGTGTTGTTATTCAAGAGTTGCAAGTGGCAATCGAGTGTATTCAACCTGATCTCAGTCTTGTTTCACTTAAAGCGGGAAGTTACCCGAGTCGTTTGATGGCTGATAGACGCAAAGGAGTGATCGATGTTGGGGACTTGTATGCTGATGAAGAGAGGGATTTTCTAGTTTCGGTTAATGTTCCAGCTACGTCCGGCAATGAAACATCATTGATAAAAGTCAAATGTGTTTACAAAGATCCCTTGACTCAAGAGACATCAACATTGGAAAGTGATGAAGTAAAGGTTGAGAGGCCTGAAATAGCCAGGCAGGTTGTAATGTCTCTTGAAGTGGACAGACAACGCAACAGGCTCCAAGCAGCTGAGGCAATGGCACATGCACGGACCGCAGCTGAAAAGGGAGACCTTGCTGGAGCAGTATTCATTCTTGAAAACTGCCGGAAGATGCTTTCGGAGACCGTATCAGCTAAATCTCACGACCGCCTTTGTGTTGCATTGGATGCTGAACTCAAGGAAATGCAAGAGCGGATGGCGAGTAGGCATGTGTATGAAGCATCTGGGAGAGCATATATACTCTCCGGTTTGAGTTCACACTCGTGGCAAAGAGCAACTGCAAGAGGGGATTCCACCGATAGTTCAAGTCTTGTTCAAGCGTATCAGACACCATCGATGGTTGAGATGCTTACTCGATCTCAGGCCATGTTACTAGGTAGTCCATCGGGTCAGAGGCTTCTTCAGCCACTTTTGTCATACAGATCACAACCAAGCCCAAGGTAATCCATCAGGGGTTCTGTGAAAATCATCTTCAAATTAACCTTTGCAGTGATTTTCTCTTTTTTGCTTATAAATACCCGGAGAAAGGCGGTAAACGGACGGGGGGATAAACAAAGATTACTTTGAGCTGTGATTTTGTTTAATATTATGTATAAATGAATAAAAGGTGAGGAAATGGTGGAGGGGGTTACAATCAATGGAGAAAAGGGGAGTAGATAGGAATTTACTACATTATGTTTCTTCTATTTTGGGGGGTTTAAGGTTTTTCTTTTGTCTTCACTTCTCTTTCCTCTGATTATGTTGTTTTTTTGGGAGGTGGTGTACATAAAGAAGAATGCTTCTTTTTTTGTTATTAATTCTGGGACACCTGGGGTATAAAGTTTGTAATTGTGCAAATGGTTGGGATGATCTCTTCAGTATAATATATGTTTTCAATTCTTTAACAAGTTGTTTGTTATTTTGTATTTTGATTCAGCAAATGCTTGTGAATTTCAAGGCTTCCCACCAATATCTCTCTGGTATGCCAGAGGAAGGTATTAGGCAATTGTTAGATGAATGATCATAGTACATGTGTATTGAATGGTCCAGATGTGCTTTGATCGATCACAACTTCTAATAACTGTTGATAGATTTTAAAATAATACCCTTATTTTTTTTATAAGTAACAATATATCAACGGTTATTGTGCATTGATCCATCATGGATTAAAACTCATGGACCATGGTATACTCTGTCAATGATCATACTTGATGTTTCAAAATTCATGCAGCCAACTGTTACAAATTTTTACAGCTCTACTACACGATGTGAAACTTATATTTGTAGACAAGCAAGCCTCATTTTCCCACCCCATAAAGATACAACATAATTCACCTAAACTATGAGATTGATACACTTGAAATGTTCAAAAATATGAAGTCACATTGCAGAGTTGACACTGAGAGGCTACTACTGTGTTCCAAAAATGGTAGAAGTAGATTACCACGCTTAAATAAACTGTGTTAATTATTGATTTAATTTAAAACAGTTAAAATTACAGTAACATAGATCATAGTTTTGACTTCATAAAATTAAGAATGAATAAAGAAAAACCTTACTTTACACTGAGATGCATATTTCTATGTTTACACTCATTCATCCTAAGAACTTTTTGTTTTGTTTCTGAACGCAGCACTCGAGGTTGTTTATAGCTTCATAGTTCATAGGTTGTTTGTTGTTAGGGAAATTATGCAAGTCACGTGTGACTGATATCATGCAAGTCACACGTGAACAAAGTCACAGATGACCAAATCCAGGGACTGTGTTGGTGTGGTCCATTCTGCTCTACTCAATCATGTCATTTTTGGGTTCTTCTCTTGCACCATGCTAAACGATTGCACTTTTGTTTAATCTTATATGTAATGTAAATAAATTGATCATCACTTGAAGTGATTCACTTCACCACATAAGGTTGTTTTCCTCTGAATTTCATTTACATTTAGTGTCTAACTTACAATTTGCAACAAGACACCATTAGGCGAAATCAAAGTTGAATTGTAAATTACTCGCTAGTAAAAAAGAGAGTTTATCGATTTTGTCAGATTGTAAGAGTTTATTTTAATTTGAAAGAGTTTAGAATGGTTTCCAACTTTCCTTGCAGAGTTTGACAAAGATGCTCACCATATTTAATACGCCAATTTATATATTATCACCACTGTCCTACTCACTTACACACACAACCTTCACCAAAACCACTGTTTCTGCTATCATTTGGAATAATGCTGCAAGAAATGTTTCTTGACACAACACTGAAATGAGCCATGCGTGTAGTTGTGACAGCAAAAGTGGCTTCATTAGCATTACGCTATTGTTATTGTTATGACAGTCAATATGAATCACTGCAAGAAGGGTAAAAGACAAACCAAAAACATGACAAGAAAGTGAAGAAACACTTACTATTTTATTCACCATTATTAAAGTAGAACCAAATATGTTCCTTTTACTGTTCACCACCTTACAGTACTTAAAAATACTTGATACCCAAAATTTCCACAGACATGGAGACAATTTATCCCAACTAATTCTCCAATAACGACAGTGACATATTCAAAAGTCAAAACACTAAAGAAGCACAACGATAAATTCATCTGCAAGATGAACTGGCTCATAACTCCTTCAAATTTGAATTTAGCTTGGTATTTGAGAAATTCGGACAAGTTTTTTCTAAGCCTAGACTCGCCTGTCTTCATTTGGTTTTGGAATTTTCTTGAACTCATAGTCATTAATGTCCACTTTTTGTTGCAAAGCCTATGCAACAACAAATAAAAATTAAATTATGGATCATCACAATTACATTAAAGTGCTAATGACAGGGAAAACAAACCTTTAGCTCATCGTCCAATGAAATCTTCTTTGGCTTGTATGCATTTACTGGTCCTGTTCTAGACAGTGCTTTTCTTGCTTCAATTATTTCCCATTCCTTATCATCTTTTACCCTTGAAATGTCCTTGCTGGGAAGACACAGATGCATTGTACATCAGAAGAAGGACGGAGTAAAACAAGATAAAAATAAAGGAATTGGTTAAACATAAAAGTTACTTCATATATCCCTATACACAAGCAGAGTCAAACTATGTCGTGTTCCTATTGCAGTCATATAATCTTAGATCGACTATATAGTACATGTTTGAATTAGAGGTACGTTATGCAAAATAACAGTGGCACCTTGATTTGGTTAAAGTTTCAAAATATAGCTTTACTAAATCACAATGACACACCGTAATTTCATCAAACTCATTGTCAATCCAAATATACAGTATATACAACTTGATAGTCAATACCAAACAGAGCTTGTAGTAATATAGACTTGCATGTTCAGGCTAAGCTTTGTCCCTCTTATTTTCATTTATTCCGTCTGTTATCCCTCCCTCTCCCCATTGTTCAATTCACAAACCAACTTGGAAACATTAACAATACAAGGATTTTAAGCACGTTTAGAAAATTTTGTTTTCTGCAGTTGTAACATGTGGTGAACACGCAGCTACGCCTTCGAGATGTGGGGTACTAAACGGGGAATGAATTTCAACCGTGATTCTGAACATGCTATAAGTTGCTTTAAAGATAACTGTATATCTAATCATTCGTTAACTCAGTTTGTTTGTTCTCTTTCTCCCCCTGTATTGTATCATATCATATATAACTTGTTTTTGAATCACAAACATATTCATATTCATATTCCTACCGTATAACATAAGCCTTAAAACTTGTAATTAGCAAAATGAAGTGGCAAAGCAATATATAGTGTTAATGTTGATTAGCCATGCATATATCGTTTAGCCAGACTCCTACCATATAACATTTTTGACAAAAACCTACCATATAACATGATCATTTGTTAGGCAAGTACAATTAATCTAAACCGCTTATTAATTCATTAATGATTGATATTAATCTCTTTACTTTACCCTCTAAATTGAGTAGCGCACTTTCGAGGGGTTGGACTCTTAATTATCAAACATAGTTCGAATCTCCTATCATATTAACATAAGCCTCAAAACTAGTAATCAACAAAATGAAAGTAGCAATTCGGTGATTTTTTTTTTTTAAGCAAATGGGGTGCAGATGGGAAACCCTTTGCAACACCCTAACCCAGTCAAATCACATGATCAGTCCAAACGGTAGACGTTTCAAATACAACAAAAGTGGTCTAAAATAAACCGAAAGTCCAAAACAAATGCACACACACCACAAGCACTATCCAGCAATTCAATGATAGAATACAATAACCGATGAAAAGGCGTAAACTAACTAACAAACTAACCTGCCTTGCAAAAGATGGCCAAGACCAAGAGCACCAAAAACAGTAAGAGAGATCATAGGAAGACCATATCTAAGAAAAGGGCCTTTTCTGCCCCATCTTTTGAAAGTAGAAGCTGTTTTTTCAACTGTAGAACTTTCTTTTCCAGCCTGACTCTGAATTGTAGTCATTGATTAATCATACAAAAGTGGCTTCTTTCAACTACAGAATTAGGGAAAAGCATGAAATTCATTAAAACACTATCACACGCATTTCATCAAACATGTAACGTGCAAGACACACAAATATTGTAAAATACAGGTAATACAAAACAAATTAAACAGAACAAAGCTGAATCACAGTATATAAAATCAAAATTGATAGATTTTCCATACAAAAACTTGTTTTGCAAAAGCAAAAAGAAAGAAAGAAAGAAACTCACAGCAACCAACAGAGAGAGCGGTGGTGATGAGAGAAGGACGATGGAGGAATGCTTCAAATGATCCACCATGGATCAATAATTCAACTTCCATTTACAGCCATTGATATAATATTAATTTATTCAACGCTTCAGATTTAGCTGCTTATTGAAGTTTTTGTTTTATTTATCTTATCTTATCTAATCTTCTTACTAGCGTAAATGACCCGTGCTAAGAACGAGTTAGTTTTACGCTAAAAATTACAGGTTTAATTACATAAATTATCCTTTAATTAATTATGAGATTTCATGTTGGTACCTTTATTTCTTAAAAAAAAAAATGTTCGTTCAAATATGGTCCCATAAATTTTCTCCGTCAATCAAATAAATACATTTTGTTAAGGGTTAACTTTTGTTCAAAAACATTGACTTCATCATCTTCATCCTCAAACCCAGAAAATTCATCATCTTCATAACCAAACCCAGAAAAATTAATAAACTTCGTCACAAAACTAAAAAAAAAAACCCAAAATATTATCTTCAATGAATTTTGGGTTTAAATTTGTGTTCATTTTGGATGATGATGATGAAGATTATATTTCAGATGTTATTTTTGAGATTTTTTTTTATTTAGTTTTGTGATGAAGTTTATTAATTTTTCTAGGTTTGATTATGAAGATGATGAATTTTTTGAGTTTGAGGATTAAGTTGATGAAGGAGGTAGATGAATGTTAACGTTTTTGAACAAAAATTAACAGAATGTATTTATTTGATTGACAGAGAACATTCATGAGATCATATTAGAACGAAAATTAATAAAGGAACCAACATCAAATCTTATAATTAGTTAAGCGGCAATATATGTAGTTAAGCCATGTATGTATATTGTGAATTTGTGAACAAGTTTTGTTTGATAAGGACTTAAGGATTTGGATGTTTTCGTAGTTACAATGCCAAGTTAGGAAGATAATCGTCCCTGCTTATTCACAATTTTGAAGTATTGTGAGAACATATTTTCATGATACATAACATCTCGATGTCCATTTTAAGTTCTTAGTTGGTTGTGTGTCATTTAGAGTAGAAATATGTTAAGTTTGCTTAAAATTGATGTAGCATGATAAAAACTTACCAAAAGTGGGTTATGCCAAACTGATGCACATTAGAGGCAAAACTGGTTTTAGTTTCATATTGTACAATTTAACGGGGCATTTTACTATAGCCTTAGATATAGAATGACATTTTTTTTTTTTTGAAAGAAATATAGAATGACATGTTGCATTTAAACATTAGATAAAAATTAAAAGCATTAAGCCAAACCGGATTGTAAACATTGAAAATTTGTTTGACTAGTTGTAAATATTAGAGGCAAAAATGTAACATCTTAACACTTGACACAAGAAATCCTTTCATCAAACAAAAACTTGAACTGCATCACAATTCTAACAAACAATCCAATCCAAGTAGCATAAAGGAAGCAACTATTAATTATTTAGTTACATTATTACTTCAAGAAAATAGGCAAATGAAACTTAGAGTTTTAAAGAAAAAAAGCATTTCAATAACTCCAACTTCATCATGTCTCTGATCAGTTAACTGCCACAACATTTTCTTCCAACTCAGTTACTGCAGCTGGTGCTATTTTGGACTTCCTGCATGGCTTTGAGGCCTTAGGATTAGATGGCTTAGGAATTAACCTGCATCCCAATTTCTTCAAGAGCATGTTCCAACTTCCCTTAGACTTCATCATTTTCTCCAAATCTTGTTTCATGCTCAGACACTCTTTCTCAAGCTCAGAAACTCTATCTTTCATGTGATCAAAGGCTACAACAGGGTTGTTATGTGTTGTGTTTCCATCATTTCTCAGCAAAGCAAGGTTTCCACTTAGGGTTGTTGAGTTTTCAAGAGTGTCAGAAGCAAAGAACCAACCTGCAACAGATGTGCGTAGCTTGAGTTGTTCGAAGAACAAAACTTGGACGACAATACGAAGTGGTAGCCTTTCGTTTTGAGCGGCGTGTGTGCTTGCTTCCAATGAGAGTTTCTGGCAATTCATCAGCCTGCAAATTTGTTCCTTCTCAGATTCTGTCATCCATGCATGGCTCTGAAATTCATAATAATCCATTAGTGTCTTTCAAACATAATATAAGCTATAAATTTTTTTCTGTGACCGGAATAAGCTATTAGTTTTAAATAAGCTATTATGAAGAGTGTGTGGAAATAAACTTAAAAAGCTTGTTGACATGTCATAAGTTGTTTTCATAATCTTTTAAGTGTTTGTGTCAATAGATAAACTCAAATTAGTCATTCTAAATAGACCTTTAGCCCCTCTAATATTTGGTTTATAAAAAATATTTGAGGGACTAACTATTCTAATATGTGAAAAGTATTGATTTTAGTTTCTATGATATGATCTTAGTACTGAAGACAATTTTTTCCATATTTAACAGACAAATAGTTTAATGAACTGTATGGACTAAAAAAATATTACAAGACTAAAAAGTAGGCAAATGAAGTGTTTACTTTTGTACCTTGAGGTATATATCAATTGCACGGTAAATACCATCATCCAAGGTCCTGGCACAATCAGGAATAACAGCAGCAAGTGATTGAAATTTTGGAAATTTCAAGTTGACATCAGGTGCTACTTCAGCTAAGTAACTATCCATCAAATCAGCAACTTTTGTCATTGGAGTAGCACGTTGACAATTTGCAACAATGCGTCTCTCTTCCTCGACAATATCATTATTAGATGTAGAATCAGCATCATCATGATCAACAATCATGAAATGATCAAGCATTCTCTGAATACAATCAATATCATGAATTGTCTCCATTGAGTAACCAATGTTAGGAATCAAAAGATCTTCAAGATCAGCTTCATCTAATTGAAAACCAATTCTTTTCTCCAAGCTTGCACAACAAGAAGAGCTTGCATATAATGCCATAGCTGTTCTCAAACTCCTAAGCAAAAATTTAGTTGGTGTTACACCCTTTTCATTTGGAAGCAACTCAACTATTTCTTCAATCAGATTCCTTTGATCAGCTTCAGAGAGATTTGATTTCGACGAGTTTCCATTTTGAAAACTTGACAAAGAAGGTATGTGTTTTTTTGCATAGTAAACAAGTGATCCAGAAACTCTCCTTGGTTTCATGTGTCTAGCAATAGCACCTTGCATGAATCTTTTATACAAAGGTAAACTAAGTGAAGAAACATCATCAAACCACCAATCTTCACCAGTTTCCTTTGATGTTAGGCTCATGGATATTCCATTCCACATTTCTGAATTATCCGGACTTTGAACAGAACTTGGACCGGAGAGAGGTAAGATAGCCAAAGTTGGATCTGCAGCTTTCATAACCAAAGAATGTATGCATCTTGAAGTTATGTGAAGTTCTTCAGCTAAAGGTAAAACCTCTTCACATGTTTTGAGTGCCTTGAGTGTGTCTGTCCATTGACCAAATATGTGGTTAAGGAAATTTTCAGTTTGTATGATTAGGTTTCCTTCTCCATAGTCTTCACTCATTTGTAGAAACTCGGCTGCACATCTTAGAGGAACTACATTTGATGGAGTTAGTTCCATTTTGACACCATAACAAAACCTAGCAATAAGGAGAAAGGCTTTGGCTCCTCCTGGTAGATCATGAAGTTCCAAGATTGACTTCTCACTGTCACTTGGTAAATCTTTCATGAAACGTTCTAGTTCTTTACTTCTTGATATCAGTGGAAACTGGTAATAATACAACAAGAAATTAAGGGTTTAACAAAAAATGCAACACATATGACAAGTAACAACAATAACTAACAAGCAAGGACAAAACATATATATGAGATACTCTTGATATTTTATGTATCAAGCTGAAGCGCAAACACAAAAACCAAGCACTCTCCCATCGACAGTGATAGTAATTTGAGAAAATGAAAGCAATTGAATGTAATATTTGTGTTGATGTCAGACACGAAATACACTTTCGATTTGAAGTGTCGGTGGTACATTTATTCAACTTTACAATCATGAGAAACTTTTTTCTCCATCAAGACGACTTGAAAAATTAAAAAGAAGAAATTTTTTCCCCTAGATGTCAAATATATCTATTTCCTTTTCTATCATTAGGACTTAGGAGCATGCATGTATTGAAATTTGTTTCTCTATTTTCCCAAGACTTTGAGAAAATAATTAGCAACACAATTTTTAATAATAGGAATCATGAAAACCAAGAATCTTAAAGTTTAAGAAAGATTTGTTGAAGAGCAAGTTCTGAATTATGCTGAGTTTGACGAAATCTGTGATTTTGTTGCAGTGTAACTTTTGTCGATATTTATCAGCATGATTTTGCCAAACTCAATGTGAATCAAAATATGCATTAACCTTCTTGTGTGAGTAATGAAAACATATATACCTTGTGGAGATGGAAGGATGCATCACCAATTTCAATAATAACATCACTTGGAAGTCCAGTAGAGCAGAGCCTAGAGATGGAGATTTAACATACAACAATGTTAATGATCATACAATATAATGATATTTTACTCATAAAAAATGGTGAATTATGTGTAGAATAGTATAATGCAATGTAATTAAAATATTTCGTACCTATCAGATTGTGAATTTAATTGACAAACATGACGAATTAAACATTTCTTTATTTTTTCTATGGTAGCAGTCTAGCATGGACCAGAATTGAAAGACTCTTCAATTACCACTGTTCACTTCATATAAGTGTATGTTTGAATGAGCGGCGATTTTGATAAAATAAAGGTAGCACCGCGATTTTGTTGAAGCTACAATAGCTTTTGCAAAATTACAATGACTTGCTATGATTCTATATTTTGATAAAACTACGCTTTAAAGTATAATAAAATCACCGTATTTCATCATACTCATTGGGATTTCAAACATGCAACGAGTAAAGGATGAGAAAGGAACATGTTATCGATTCAAAAAAGAAAGGAACATGTTATGACAGCAACATAGACGTGAAAGAGTAATAAAAAAAGAAAAAACTAACCAACTTTGGCCATAGAGGTAAAATATTTCAGACTTGGATCCAAGTTTCATGCACGCCATGTTTGTTGATTAAATTAAAACATCAAACGTTAAAGTGTTCGTTCCCTTTAAAGTTAAAAAGGAGGGTGGCTACTACAATAGAACAAAATTGTTAGTTATTTTCTTATGAGATTTTTGTCTCAACTGAGATGCAATAATTTGAGTAGTGCGCAACGTGAATGAAACACGTAAATAGTATCCCGAGTCTAAAGGAGGGGAAATCTAGAAAGAAGAATAGGTTGCAATTCTTACTTTACATGTGGCAGTTCTGTTCTTGTAGCGTAGAATGGTTCTCTATTCAAATTGTTACCACAATTTATTTCCACGTTCTTTAAATGATTTTCTTTTTTAAATAAAATTTAAAATTAAACTTAATTACTGAATATGCTTAATTGCACTTTTGAACCCCTATCTTTTCAAAAGTTGCGGTTATGAACCCCTAACTAATTTAAATACAAAACAGCCCTCTATGTTTTGATTCTTTAGCAGTTTTAGACTCCCAAGACAAAAAAATAAAATAAAAATTGACACGTGGCACCTCACTTAGGGTGCCACGTCAGCGTTGACCGAGTCAACAATGGACTGAGGGTCCAAAACTGCCAAAGAATCAAAACATAGGGGGCTGTTTTGTATTTAAATTAGTTAGGGGTCTATAACCGCAACTTTTAGAAAAATAGAGGTCCAAAAGTGCAATTAAGTCTACTATATATTGATGTCGTGGAGACTTTTCTTTTGACAAAATATTGCAAAAATTTTCTATTCATAAATAAATGTTTTTTTTTAATATTATTTTCTTTCAAAACGTTATACTAAACAAATAATAAAAAACTTAAAATGGTAATTTAACTAAATGACGATTTGTCCTGATCGACGTAGTTTAGTTGAGAGAGAGACGATGCAACATTACATTTCAACAAAATTTATTAAATAAGTCATACCAACAATTTCATATAAATAGAACCCACGAAAAGTGAAGACAGAGAATGCTTTATAGTCGCCGTTCTCCATAGACACGTGCACCCAAATTTTCAACTTCACAATTGAGATGCCTATTTAGTGTGATCCTTGCGGATGGTCTTACATACGAAATTGCACCTAATTGCTCACAGTGTTTGAATATGTACTAAACTAATGTCTGAGAACAGAGTGGTACTTGACCAAAAATAAATACCTATGTTTGAGACGTGGCTTCGAATCCATATTTTCTCACTTCTTGGCACCGTGAGTTTTTTGGTTTGGTTCTTAAAAAATATCCATTGTTAAAAAAATTCCAAGTCTGTCTGAATGTAGTCCAGACTTTTTTCAATTAAACCATTTTTTTTTGAAGGAGAGTATACCATGTTAACTCATATCATTGTATATAAAGTCTATAACACATACATGAACATAATAAAAAAGTTTTTCTAAATTACCTTTGAAAAATGGTGGGTAACTTGCCCACTAATCAATGGAAATGAACAATTTATTGGTGGGGTTAAGATAGTGCATAGATACCACCTAAAAAGGTGAATGCTTGTTGGTTGAGGTAAATTATCCACCATTTTCCATGGACACTCTAGTTGTCACCTAATAAAAATCATTGCGGAAAACATAAGAGATAGACACTTTTCAAGACCATGATCACTACTATTAACTTATCGTCAATAAGAGAATCATACTAAGTTTTATTAAATTTTGTATTGAGCAAATCATCCACTACATGCTTAGAATCCGATTAATTCCTTGTAATAATCCCCATACTTTGCACTCTGTCGTCTGCATACTCACATCATGACACCAATATGTTATGGCCACGATGAATCTGGCATGTTCATCATGCACACGTAACCCAATACCCGTACGTTGATACTCATGAAAATTTGCATCATTAATATTACACTTGACATGTCCGGGTGGTGCCGTGGTGGTGTGACCGTGTGAGCCATCCAGTATCCATGAAAGCTTGGCCCTAGCTAGTTTGAGTCACAACCAAAGCATCAAATTATCATCACAAGCATCCCCATTTGATCCTTACTGAGATGCTCTCCTAAACATGAAAAAAAAGCATCAACAAGTTTGAATACCATCTTGGCATCCCAAGAGCAAATGCCAATAAGTTTCTAATCACCATTTATCATCCCAAAATACAAAAACCTTGGCTTTAACTTAGAAGTATGGAAATTTTGTAATTCATATAACCATCTCTCATTCAAAAAAGTCTTACACTGGTTGACGCCAAAAGGCTTCCTCCTATATTAAGAAAGATGCTCACAATTCTTTTACCGTAAAAAAATGAATATTTTAGACATATGGACTTCTAGAAGGCAACTTCAGCACGAAAAAAATACAATTTAGAATTATACTCGAACATGAATGGGGATATAGTATATTTTTTTGGAAGAAATAAATGGTAAATACCGTTTTCCTTCCTTCACAAGAAATGATCAATATCGTTAGAACGGTAGTTAAATGGGAGAATTTTTTGGAGGTAGTGTAATTTTCCTTGATAAGTTTGAAGAATATTTTATAATGAAGAGATTTCACGAAATATGTTATCAAAACTAAATTAAGAAAATTTCAAGTATTCGAAATTCCTTTCTTACATATACGATATGAAATTGGTCCTTATAACTCTTTATGTAGATTGGTCCTTACAATTTGAAATTATGCAAATTGGTTATATAATTTTTAAAAAACTTGCAAATGGCACCTATAAATTTTTAAAAAATATCCCTATAAATGTTCTAAGTTGCCAAATTGGTACTTAAATTTTTCAAATAGATCCCTTGTCCTCGTGAGCATAGGAGGGGTCGGGGTTCAAACCATAAACTTTATTCACCTTTAAAAGGGTGAAATTCTAAGGCTACTTGAAAAAAATCCCTATTTTCATGTCTTGAAATTTAAAATTTGGTCCACATCTTTTATAATTCTCATTTTTGATCACTTTCCAATTTTCATTATATATTTATACGTTTACCTCAAAATGAATGAAGAACTTGATGCTCTATTGAAACAATAATAATTAGAAATGAATGAAATTCAAACGAAGCATTTGAATCGTCAAGAATTCTATATCCCTTTTACTCTGTAGTAACATTTTTTATTTTCATTTTATAATAAAAAATACCAATTAAAAACACGCATGTAAAAAAATAATGAAAATAACTTTGACATTTTCATTGTTTTAAAAAACGCAATAGTTAGTTTTTTTTCTTCTGAAGGGCGCAATAATTTTTTTTTGTTAACAAACAAAACTAACTCAAATTTTATAAAATAATTTAATTTAATTTTTTTTTGCAAAATAAATGTCGAAAAATGGGAGGTGCAGATAGTAACTTCCACATGAAATATTTTGTGAAACTAAGCCCAAAAAATCTTTTCTATAGAGAGAGTCGAGTTCTGTTCAGAGTCTTTTCTTCGTCAACTTCACCATCAATGGTAGCCATGGAACAACCTCTGCTCACAATCGCACTGCTCTTTCTCTTCCTTCACTTCTCAATTCTCGTTAACTCATCTCCTTCTCAACACCTTCAGATCATCAATGCCGAACGCAGAGTAACTAACTAACTAACCTTTCTACTTCTTCTTCTATCCATTTCCACATCAATTTTCATTTCTTCGTTGCGTAATAAAGGAACCTCTTTTGGATTTAGATCTGTGAACAACGACGAAAAAATTACAACTTTGGAAATGGGTATCTTATATAGATCATAGATTCGTGCATAATTCAAATTGTGTGACTAATATGCTAATGATTTCATGCAGATTGATCTGAATTCTCACATAATTAAGGTCTACTTGACATTGAAGGTAACACATCCTCTACACTATGTTACTCTTTTGAGAGTAACTCAATCTTTGATGGAATTAGCTTATGCATAATAGTATTTTCGATTACTTGATTTATAATGCTGTTGATAAAATATTGAAATATTTATTTGTAAAATTAGGATTGAATTGGGAAATAGTAAGAAGAAAATGTACGTAGTAATTATGTTTTGGTGCCATTAACACTTTTTGGACCTTCCACCTCAATGATAAATGGTCATGTAAGCACTTTTGAACAAAGTTGGGTGAGAAAGGTACCGATTTAGTACCAAAAAAAATTGATGGACTAACTTGTTTACCAACATAAAAACCAATTTGAAACTAAAAACACTATGTATTTGACCTATAATTAACGAAGTTAGATACGAAGAGAAAAACAATTCATTCAATGTGTAATGAATGTATGTATGGATGTTCTCTCCTTGTTGAGATTCTCTGTCTGTATGGAGTGAAGAGATGGAGAGATCGTTCCATGCCTTATTTTCTACTGAGTAAGAATACCCTTCCTATAGAGTTGGAATAGAATGGCCGTTCCTAGGGGCAGAGTCAGAATATTCATATAAGGGGGGACCAAACTAAACATATTCAAGGTGAATAAGTGGGGTGTCCCGGATTCGAACCCTGGCCCCTGCATATAACAATGCTTGTCCCTGCCAACTGAGCTATGCTCACGGGGACGCTATGCGACAATTTAATTAACTTAAACAGGGATATCAACTAAGTATATGTCTGAGTACGTGAGAAAAGCACATATT
>Ga0209282_1000994_pt1 | contig 14849 bp, 3 predicted proteins | sample Mtrugardesep15_FD_187529 | JGI IMG/M metagenome (GOLD analysis project Ga0209282, IMG submission 187529) | Root nodule microbial communities of legume samples collected from California, USA - M. trunc garden sep15 (SPAdes) (version 2) | ecosystem: Host-associated > Plants > Roots > Nodule...
ATATAGTTATACAATTAATGACATTCAACATATATATGCAATTGAGTGGTCACTAGTCCAGTTGACTCTAATTTTTTTTATCAATAACAAATATTTGTCCCATGTTCTTTGTTATATTTATCAACAAAGAAAATTATGTAGATCTTCTTTATATTTATAGGTACCAAGTATTTATTCCGTGTTTTTTATATTTATTGATGATAAATATTTTATTATTTAATCCAATGTGTTTTTTTTGAGAAATCTAATGCTTTGTTTCTTGAATCTTGAAATGAGTCTTTTAAGTTGCCCAAGATATCTTATACGATTATTTAGTGTTGTAAGTTGGGACATTTTATTTAGTGGTGTAAACTAAATGTCACTTTAATTTCAACTTGTAGGGAAATAATTTTCTAGTCCATCTGTCTATGTAAATATACGATAATTTATTTTTTAGTTCCTTTACCTTTTTTCTTTAAACGGCGGTCTTTTTTTTGGCGAAATATTTTTCTGGGTCCTTTAAGTTTCACGTTTGTTTTAATATGTTTTTTAAGTTTTTAAGATTTTAAATAGGTCTTTTAAGTTTCAAGTTTGTTTCTGATAGATCCTTTAAATTTCTAAGGTTTCAGATAAGTCCTTTAAGTTTCGAGTTTCTTTCGGATAGGTCATTTAAGTTTCTAACGGACTGATCAACTTTGGCTTAACGGAGATTGATAGAAATGACATATTTGAAACAAATTCGAAACTTAAAAGGACTTATCTGAAACCTTAGAAACTTAAATGATCTATCTAAAACAAACTCGAAACTTAAAAGATTTATCTAAAACCTTCGAAACTTAAAGAATTTATCTAAAACAAACATAAAATTTAAGGATTAAACAACCATCTTTTAAAAGTTTTTTTTACCACAATTTTGATCCATATTTTTTAATCAACTTATATGTAATTTTGGTCTATATTTTTACCACAATAAATAATACTTTTTCATTTTCATTTTCCTGCGACACAATTGACAATTCTCTTCCCTCTCACAATTCCACTAGCCGCCGCGACCGAGTTAAGAACCGAACGTTTGAATTATTTCTCAATTTTACTCTGTTTTTCTTCTTATATTCTCTTCCTATTTGATTTTTGTACTTTTTATTTAGAACCGAACGTTTCGCTAAACCGGGTTCGGTTATATACCGTTTCTTTTGAGCTTCCGGTTTTCCGTGCCTGTCCGGACCAGTGTCAAATCCGGTTGAACCGGCTGGTCCGGATCAGTTTTCTCTTCGAATTGAATATACATAAATTCATCAAAAAGAGAAGTAAAGGAAGTAGCAGAAAAACCAATAGCTATGAGAATCGTTCGCAAAGACTTTGTGCGTAATGGTCCTGGAAGCGTTAAGGTTCAATTCTCAATTCTCAATTTCCACACAATTATTCGATTCTTCAATTGCAAAATTTGTTGTTAATCTTCGTTTTTTGATACACAGATGGTGCCAGTGGATTCAGATGATTTATGGTATGCATATAATTTGATAGCTCCTGGTGATTCAATCATGGCTGTTACTATCAGGAAGGTTCTTAGAGAAGCTGCTAATGGTGGAAGAGATGCTGAACGTGTTAAACTCAAATTGGAAATTAAAGTTGAAGATGTATGTACTTGTTTTATTGTCTGTGTTTTCATTAGGATTTAATTTATTTACACTGTCGCCGTAATGATTGTGAGTTGTGACTTGTGATTTATTGACTGTGTAAAACTTAACTTTTTATACTGATAATGTATACAAGTTAATCTCATATGAAAGTGGCTCTGAGTGTGATTTAATTATGAGTTTAATTACTATACACTGACAGTGTAAAGTTATTTTACACATGCAACCGATGATGTATTGCCATGTCAATTAATGAATACGACAATTTGTATGTTTTCATATTCGTTAATTGATGCGGCAACACATCATTTGATGTATGTGTAAAATAATTGTACACGCATATACTAATTAAATTCTTTTAAGTATAGAAAATATAGAACATCCACCGTTAAGTGTAAAATAGTTTTACACTGATATCCAATAAAAATCAAGTATGTGGTAGTCGTTATAAAGCAGGATTTGATGAGTTTTTTAATTGGACTTAGTTGTAAAACTATTTTACACTGGCGGTGTATAATCATTGAACTCTTAATTATATGTGTACAAAGTCTTACATTGTTGGTGTATCGAAATTAATCTCTTTTTGTTATGTCATAATAATAGGGTTTTGAGTTTTGTCTTGTATCTTTTTTTGGTTCCAGGGTGTGGATTACGACAAAGAAGGTTCGGTTTTGCGTGTTCGAGGGAAGAACATTCTAGAGAATGAACATGTCAAGGTAGTTAGTTAACAGGAACTGTCATTTTCAGTTTCAACTGCTAAATTTGAGTTCTAATAGTTGACTACTTGCTGCAGATAGGAGCATTCCATACTTTAGAACTTGAGTTACAGCGGCCTTTTGTGCTCAGGAAGGTAATTGATATGATTCATGTTATTGTTTCTATTGTCTTGTATAATTATATATGTGCTTCACGTGCATTTCAAGTTATCAACTACATCTTTTACTTGAATATATCATTTTGGTTAGAACTACATCAAAGTTTGGGCAGATTTATGACAGTTTCTTTTCGAAGGAAGTCAATATTACTGAAGATTGTGTTTTCTTTCGTAGGATGTCTGGGATTCTTATGCTTTGGAGGTACTCCAGCAGGCCTCTGGTACGCTATCGGTTATCTGATAAATCTGCCTATTTTATTATAGACATTTATACTAATATGTGTTCATGGAAACCATGGGAAATGATGGAACTTCTATTTTGTGTAATATCTTCAATCCTGCACCCATTTAAGTAGGAAAAATGATGGAAAAGTGAAGTGCTTCATATAGAATCACATTCATATTTAGTGAGCAAAATTGAATCATAATCCTCATCTGGTCGGCTGGTGAACAAAGTTCCATGTTTATTTTGCAGATCCCGCTGCAAGTGCTGATCTAGCTGTGGTGTTGATGCAAGAAGGATTAGCCCATATCCTCCTTATTGGTAAAAGGTATTAGAAGCTTTCATTAAATATGTTTCATTTATATATTAAGATATTTTGACTATTGGTCGGCATTTGATAGTGTAGTAGGGTTGTCGGTGTCAGGTGTGTTTGATTTCTGTGGGGAGCCACGAACCCGTGATATTAGTTACTTGTTCTTCTTGTTGATGTTTGAGTTAAATTTTGACATATAATTCTGTCGTTGCATTGGGTTTATTCTTCATATTATGACTGATATAACAGTATGACTGTTACTCGTTCACGGATAGAAGCTTCAATACCTCGAAAGCATGGGCCAGCTATTGCTGGTTATGAGAGAGTATGTTCTCTGTCTGCCTCTCTTTTACAATGATACATGCATCTGTAAATTAATTCTATAACATGACTGTTCCAATTCTAAAGTATTGTCCTCCTTTTTGTAGGCTTTGAATAAGTTCTTTGAGAATGTTTTACAGGTAAATTCTTCCCAGGGACTTGCATTTCTCATGCTTAGCATTTATTCTCATTTGTGATATATATTCCATATATAAAATAGAAAATCGGTTTATGATGATTTGTAGAATTTCTTTTTCAATATGAAGGGATTTATTCAATTTATAGAATTAGTGCTAATGATATGCTGTGAGTCCATATGTACTCCTCAAATCTGAATAACTTGGTTTGTGTTGCTCTAGATCTAAGTTGCCTTCTCATTCTTTATTTGCTAGTGCTAATGATACAATGCGACTTCATATACCCCTTAAATCACTATAAGCTGATTTGGGTGGCTCTAGATCTAAGTTGGCTGCTCTTTTTTTTTCACCGCCTTAATGTCACTCTCATACCCACGTAGCGTGAGATGTTTATGCTAATATTATACCCATGTACTGAGCATGTGTGTCTAGCTAAAGACATACAATATATCCAGCAACATGATAGGCATGGATGACGATGCCGTGTCTCAAACATCTTTTTATTGTATTGACGGTTTTGAGGAGGGACCCCCCAAAACAGGGTAACGGTAAAGTTGTTGTCACGTGACTGAAAGGTCACGGGTTCAAGCCTTGGAAACAACCTCTTGTGTAAAAAATCAGGGTAAGGTTGTGTACAATACACCGAAAATGATGGGACCCCTTCGTGTACCCTACGTATGCGGGAGCTTTAGTGCACCGGGCTGTCCTTTGATGGCTTTGCCTTTTCTATGTTTCTTTGTTCCTCAATTAAGAGGATATCTTATACTCATCATTTGTTGTATTCTTTTATTCAATCTCTCTAATAATATATTTATTAATTTGTCCAACAAAATTAAGAAAGGAGCATGTACAAGTTTAATGGATTCTGCTGACCTGTTTTAGGCATTCTTGAGGCATATAGATTTCAACGTGGTTCGTTGTGCTGTAATTGCAAGTCCCGGATTTACAAAAGTATGTAATTATTCCCTGTTCTTTCTATTTGGGTTTCTTCATTCTTAGCGAGTATTTACAAATTTGATACCACACACATTTCTTAATAATAATGATTTACATGCAAAAGCTTAGACAAGATTTGGTATAGTGTGTTTGTTATACTTATTATTTATATTTTATGTCACTATTTCCGTTACAGGATCAGTTTCACCGTCACTTATTTTTGGAGGCAGAAAGAAGACAACTACGACCTATTATTGAAAACAAGTCACGCATCATTCTCACGCACACAAGCTCAGGATACAAGTACGGTTGCTTTCTTCATTGCATCTTCTCTTCTCGCTATTCCTACTTTTCTATGAGTTTAAGAAAGCCTTGTGAGGTAACTTGCATTTGAGTAACTTGAAAATTATAGTCAATTAGATGTAGGTTGACTACACAAACTCCCTGATGTGATATGCTGTTGTATGTAACAAGTATTTTTTGAGGTCTGCGAAGTCAGCTGTGATTTTTTATTGTTGTAACCCATAATTTTCCAGTATTTTAACACTTGATTCTACTCAAGTTGTCCCTTTTTTTTAGGCTTGCAATTAAATTATGCTTTGTTGTTGTATCTGCTCCATATGTAAGATTTTAAGTGAATGCCAAATCTCATGCCTTCCTTAAAATGCGGAAAAAATGTCAGCAGTCATAGATTCACACACTGTTGTTTTTTGGATGGACTTTGCTGGTGGTTTTAACTTATCTCATTCACATAAGAATTTCTTATCTGTAGGCATAGTTTAAAAGAGGTTCTGGATGCTCCAAATGTCATGAGCATGATAAAAGATACTAAGGCAGCACAAGAGGTACCATCAAAACCAAAGTACTAGACATTTTTTGCTGAGTTATTTCCTTATCCTGTTTAGCTGAGTCTGAAACAAGATTTATTTTTATTTTTCTTCAGGTTCGAATTCTGAAGGATTTTTATGACATGCTTTCAAACGTAAGGTTCTATACTTGAAATGCTCTTCTTTACTTTGCCTGTATTTATGGTTGAAATGTCATTTTCCCTTTTTAAAATTTCTGTTGCCACTAATTTGAGAATTGGTTCAGTTTTAAGATTTGATAAGAGACTCTAAGTTTAACTGAATCAATAGGATCTTTGTGTAACTTTTATTTTCTCGTAGTCGTATCATGTCCGAAAGAAGAGTATTGATCTTTTAGCCAGTTGCATGATGAATTTCTACTATGACTTTTAGATGCTTACTTTATTGAAGCTATTTAAGAGTAGTACATCTTTCATGACATTCCATTTTCATATTTTATTCTAATTTGTTGTCCAGTGTTTATAACCCAAGTTACCCAATGTTTTCTATCAAAGAAAAAAAAATACTATCATTAAACTGTATTTCCCCCTTCACCAGTGCAAGGGAACTACTTCAAGCTCGTGTAATTGTTTATTTTGAATATGTAATTAGTTAGCTCTATGATAGACGAATACAGATATAAGTATGGGTTAAAGGTATCAGATACAACACCATTGTTATTCAACAGTAGAAATTTTGTTTAAAAATTGGCTATTTTGATGCTAGGATATGATGACATAGCATATTATCAAAATGTTACTAAAAAGTACATAGAAAGCATCACAAGATCTCACAGGTCATAAATTGATAGAGGATAGAATTAGAGTTAGCTCAACTAACCTTCAGCTAATTGACATTCAGTTAGCAAACCATGTAACTGTCCAAAACTGAATTCATAACAGTTTTGGCTGCTAATAGAAATCTAGCTAGCTTAGGATTGCTATATAAGCAAGCATTCCTGTAAGATTTTGTAACTAAATTCAATAAGAATCAGAATTGAACTCATCTTGAGTTCAAGAATCTCTCTCAAACTCTATCTATGAAAGATCAAAACTCTATAGTTTAAGAAATCTAATATAAGTAGAACACTATAGATGGTCTATCCCATTGATTGAAGGCAAAAGTGGAGACTAAGATTTTTATTTTCAGCTTAGGCATTGGAAATGCATCACAAGCTAACATATATCGAGTATTCGATATCAAGTACTGTATCAGTATCTACACTGGAATTGGAAGTAAATACGTATATCAAATTAAAACTTCAGCACAAAAGACATTTTGAAGCCATCCATTCTCCTAGGTTTACCTTTATTGTATGCATGAAAATATGATGTCTGATCCAGATGTTTTTACTAGTTATCTTATCCTGTGTTTCTCCCTTAAACTAAATGTCACATCAAAGTTGTGAAAATGGCTACCTAAATGTCGCATTTTCAGATATCTAGAAATCCTGATTGAATATTTTTCGGGTGGGACAGGATTCATCACGTGCTTGTTATGGAACAAAACATGTTGAGGTTGCCCATGAACGCCTAGCTGTGCAGACACTTCTCATTGCAGACTCTCTTTTCAGGTTTGTAAGATATTCTTAGTTGATGACAGCATGCTTGATTTTTCTATCTAATTTATGAGAAATGCTGGCAGCACTCTTTAACACACTTAACAATTTACTCTTTTATCAGTTGATGAAATTCATTAGAATCTCATAAAACAGAGTCTGGGACCCACATGATTTAGTGGATCCACATGAATTAGAGTATGTTGAAGATGAAAAGGGTGTCCAACAGTATGTTGATATAGCATTTCTCTAATTCGTATTCACTTTGACAATGATGTACCCTGCTTTTTAATAAATAAAAAAATCAGTCATGTATATTGCTGTGACATCCTTGGAAATGGTTTAGATAAAAAAAATTTAGTGTATGCTACTTCCAATATTAACTTCAGAATTTTTTTTATAAAAATATGTTTTAGTCGTGAGCCATTATAGCATGATAACTAGATTTTATCTTTGCGATTTTTACCATCCTACTTGTTAGCTTGGGATTTGGGATGTAATGCAGTCCAGAAAATGCTCCTTTTGATGTTGTGATTGATAACTGTGACTTAAAATATCTGCATGCTTTTGGTTATAGGAATGCAGATATACCAACAAGGAAAAAGTTTGTTAACTTGGTCAATTCAGTTAAGGATTCTGGAGGTTCTGTCCATGTATTTTCATCCATGCATGTCTCTGGAGAACGTAAGTTTTATTAATTTCTGATTTCTTTGGAGTATGGGATTATTTATCTTAGAATCTAATGAACTAAAAACCGCGAATTATGGTAAAGAAAATACAAGTATTAAGATGGTTAAACTAAAGATTTTTCCTTTCTTTTCTTCCTCCCACTTTTTGCTGGGGATGCTGCTGTGTGAAAGTAAACTAACTTCTATTTAAACATTTACAATTGAGTTTTCTTTTTGTTTTATATTTATTTTGCCAATTTTACATTGATGAACAGAACTAGAACAGATAAGTGGCATTGCTGCAATTCTTCGGTTTCCTCTCCCTGATCTCGAAGACATGGAGATGTAATGGACAATGTTGGTCAAGCAAGTCGAATTTGGCCCTCGTGTTATTTATTTTATACAATTCTTATTAAACACACAGCTGATGTTGCAACCGTCCCTCAGGACTCCTAGGCAAGTGGGATGCTGAGTTTGCCAGATATGATGAACCAGGGGGCTTGTAGTATAAAGTATAAACCAAGCAATGATATGTAATAGTTACTACTTATATTTGATGCCGAGTATCTATGTTATGGGGTGGGTACTTGTGCTCCTGGGTATTTTTAAATGTAAAATCTATACTTCAAAATTCCCATCACTACTTGGTTAGCACTCCGTTCGTTTCTTTTTAGGATACAAATAATGTTATTGTGTATATTACATTATTACTTTTAATCTTCTTTTATTTTTAGAATGTTTATTTTTGCTATCTTTTTTCACTTTCATCTCATTAATTAATTGAGTGAAAATAATTATACAATTTTGAAGTGATCCATCAATTGACCTATGAAGGTGGTCCATAAATAGACTTCGTTGGCATGGTTTTGAACTTTTGTGGGTTATATAATAGAGTGGAGAGGGAGGGAGCGCCATTGATGGAAGTAGTTTTACTTTGGAGTGCTAATTGTAGTGCCACGAACACCTCTATTGTTAACATTATAAAATATCACATACGAGACGGAATAAGCTAAGAAAAATATCACAACAAACAGATTAAGCCTACAACTATTTCTTTTAAAACTGACCAAGACAACTAAATTTATTATTTTTCTTGAGATGGAATTACTTAAAAACTAAACAATATTTAAAGTTGTTATGAATTGATTAAGAACTTGTTTAAATCTACTAACAAGTATTTTAGAAATCTACCGGACCTTGATGAATCGATGTTTTATTAATTAAAGAAAAGATAAAGAAACAATTAACATGATCATTAGTTTAAAACTAGAAAATCAATTTTGAATATTATATAAATCTCACATTTGATTTTTTCTCATTCTCATAAATTGAACATGATTCTTATAGTCATGCATTGCAATCACACAAAATACCACGGATATATATTAAATATGACTATTTGAGTCATGTATGTCATATGAAAATGAATATTATATGTCATCGTGAAAAAAAATCTAATTGTTAGAAATACAAAGTGATTATAATTTTTAATCCTATTATATGCGTGCAGATGGGATCATTGTATCCGTTTCTCCATTTTTATTCGATTGTATTTCAATGTATATGTTTCTATAATATAATATAATTTAATTAATTTTGTATATGTATATTGTTTAAAATTATTTTGATTTCAATTTCAAAATTCAACTTTAATCTTTTTTAAATTTAAATTTGGTAAAAACTATAACAAAAAGTTCAACTGAAATAAGTAGTCTTTTCTACTAAAACTAAAATAGGTAGTTAGTTTTCGAATTCTCTATAATTATGGTGTAAATTTGAATTTATATTTTAAATTCTAAAAGAAAAAGAATTAAGTTGCTATGGTTAAAATAAGAGCAATGAGTCATTGTAAGCTTAACTAAGTGGTATGGACAATGCATAAAAATATGCAAGGTGTCAGTATAAAATTCCTTTTTTTAGAGGAGTTAATCCAAAATTTCTTATCCCTTTTATATATTAATGTTCAGACAGGTAATCAATGTCCGTTTATCCGCTCTTTTTATTACGCTAATACGTATAAATTACGAAAAGTAAGTTTTATGAAATTTTGATTTTAATAAAAATTATTTTCATTTTGATTATAAGTATAGATATTTTGCACTTTCATGTTGTAACAAATTTTACTTATCTTTTTCAATGACACTAATAACATAGCAAATATAATACTCCCTCCGTTCATTTTTAAGTGTCTTTTTAGAAAATTAACACTAAAATAGCGATGTGTATTTTTGCACATTTTCTTCCTGTTATACCCTCATAATTCCTATTTTCTTGCTGACACTTTATCTTTCCAATAAATTTAATATGTTATATTTCTCTCGTAACAAATTGTCAGTTATTATCTTTTTCACTAACAAATTCCAATATAAAAAAATTATATTGATGAAACTTCTTCGTCGTCATCTTGTTCTTGTTCTTGTTCTTGTTCTTTGTATCTTGTCAAATTAGTCTTCAACTATTGCTCCCTCTTCACCTCTCATCAACGATACCAACAAGTCTTCCACTTTTTCTACCTTTTGAACATTCATGGATTTTTTTTATTTTTCTTCTCTCAAATTTGTTCATTTACTTTACACTTAAGATTTTTAACAATTGCTACTCATTTTAACTTTTTTTGGAACCATTGTTTGTAACAAAATTTTGTTTAAATTTAAAGATAACAAGAAAAAAAACTTTGTTTAAAAAAAACATACTTTAGTTTTCCAAATAGATATCATTAATTAGTTTTATTGAAAAAATAAGTAATTGATAAAGGGTATGATTGACAAATCTTACCCTTAAAATACCAATTTTTAGTAGGGATATTGCATTTTAGTAGAGAAAATATGCAAAAATGAGGGTGATGAGACTTTTCTATCCTTCGTTTAATGTTTGTTTTGAATATTAGTGGATGTATTTAATGTTTCACAATTTTTATGAGGGTATATTTGTAAAATTATTTAAAAAAGTTGTAACAGTTAATGACTGCATTGGTTTTAATGTTTTTTTGGTTTTCATCAGAGGAAGTATTTTATTTTCAAAAACAACAATTACTCCCATGTGACATTACATACCACGCGACAGTGTCACATAGACAATCAATGGTCAAATCCATCATGTTGACTAACAAGTAAAACTCACTGAATTTTAACAATTTCAACGGAGTTTGTATTTCATTTTCCTTAAAAAATATTTAAACTGAGGGTTATATTTCCTAGAGTAACTACCCAATAATTGTATATTTTGATCAAATAAGAATTGTATTTTGATCAAATAAATTGCCAGCAAATCTTGTTCAAAAAGAAATTGTCAGCAAATTAGTCTATTATTAGGTAAATCATCTTGTTCCATCCACAAACTTTTCCTCGTGCCTCCAATATTTCTATTTCTATTTTTGGTATTTTGCTCAGGCCACATGTCAAGTTCTTCACGAACAAAGCAAACATTGTAGCTTTACACAACTATTCTAGACTGAACTCTCATCTTGGTGGATCTTACTTCTAAACTCATAGTATCCAAGACATTCCATTAGGTCTCCTCGAACTCCTGCTTCTTCTATACGGCCGCCTCCTCAACAGTTTCATCATTCTCCCAACCTGGTCCACCAGGTGAATTAATCATAAGCATTTCAACAATCTTCTCGGAACTAAGTCATTGTCACAACTTATACCTAAAGGGAACACACCCAACAACAAGACGATAACCATCTTCATAATAACGTTACTGATGTCGTACGATCAACCAAATCAACAATTTAAACAAAAACCCTTTTTCCAAATAAAAAAAAATCTTAATGTACCAATTTCCTTTGCCATTGAAATCGAAATTACAATTGGGCGCGCGAGTCAAGAAACAGTTTCTCGCATGCACGCAGTTACGATCTCAACAAGACATCTTTTGTTTTATGGTTTGTATCTTTTATCTCAAACAATTTATATTTCATTTTAAATAAATTCATGAGTATAAAATTACCAGAAAAATCTGAGGGGAGTATTTGCTCATAAAGTAAAAAGTTACAAGGTGTAAGAGTTTTGTCAAAAAAAATGTTTGTGCGAATGCTACAATTAAAAAAATCTAGAATTTTACTAAATAAAAAAAACAATTTTTTTAAAAAAAAGAAAAAGCAATTACCTCCTTGTGACATGATATTACATGTCAGACCATGTGGCAGTACCATACAGACAATCAACAGTCATGTCATGTTGACTAACAATGGAAACTGACTAAAGGACCAAATTATCAAACGCTTAACAATTCTAGGAGGTTTCTACCTTTTCTCTAGTAAAAACAAAAATCCATAATTTATATTTTTTAAATTAATTTCTTTTTTTTTTCTTTAAAAAACAAAATTACCTCCCTAGATAATCAACGTGGCAATTTCACATAGATAATCAACGACCACGTCATGTTGACAACGTAGGAAACTAATTGAAGGACCAAACTGTCAGATGTTTAACAATTTCAAGGGATATTTAGCTTTTCTCCAATTTGAGGGGGGTGTTTGCAAGAATTTACTATTTTCGAGTTTTTTCAGGGTCAGGAAAAAAAAGGTAGAGAAAATGCCTCCAGCCAAAGTTCGAGTACCACAGGCGCTCCGGCGCTGAAGTAATTGATGACATACTCCCAGGAAAAGCTCGAACGACCTTCAACAAAAGGGTACCTGTACCTAAAACCGACACAGGTGGGTAGGTAGAGAATACCTAGGGGCGCGAGACAACTCTCTCTAAGGAACTAAATAGCCCCGTAACTTCAAACACTAAAGGAAGCTTTTTTATCCTTCCTCTAATGAGATCTCACTACCCAATGTGTTTACAAATGTTTCTCAACCCAAGAAAAAACTCACCAAGGACACCAACCCTAAAGTTTCCTCATTTTGTTTCTCAAGTTTCTCTCTTTAAAACTCTCAACACGAAGAATGAAGCCTTATATAGATCTTAGATCCCCAGATAATTGTGCTACATTAGGCACCCATCGTGCCACGATTGCAGTTAGTACGCCACTAGAGTACTGCATTCTATCTGTTAATCATGCCACGATAGTGACAAACTCTCAAAAAACGAGCCAAAATCGTGCCACAATCTCACGCTCTCGTGCTACGATTTTCGAGAACTTCAACATCTAATTTTGAGGCAAATTTTAACATTATCTTTCTGTGATCATTGATTTAATTTGAAAGCTCATAGACCTCCTTCAAAACTGTTTTGTAAGTTTTTGTTCATCTTTTGATTTAGAAAAGCAAATAATGTCATCACTTCTAAAATTTTGTAACGATTATGACATTTGTCATCGCAGGAGATAAAAGGAAACATGCAGACAAAATTAGGAACACATTTATATGTATATATACATAACACAACCCTTGATAGGATAGGGAACTCATGTACTTTTTTTTTTCCCTCCCTTTCCCGTAATGAAATCCAATATTTACTGACAGAATAAAATAAACACACTAAAAAACTGATACAGCAACCACCACCCAAATGGTTGGTACACAAGACACAAGATGTGCGAGTGTTCGTAAACTTTGGGGTACTAAGTTCGATCCCCACCGATAATTAAGAATAAAAACAGAGAAGGTAACTGGTACTGCATGTCTTATATCAACATTTAAATGAACACAACTTGTTCCCTCAGCTTCATTCAAACACCAAACAGGTCAAACATGACTCGAGATTGTTCATTCACGATACCTTTTGACTCGACTGCTTGTTAAGTTACTCCAGCACAACCAGGGAAGAACTAAGCAATTTGCATGAATCTTCTCAAATCAATGTATCACAATTTTGAGTAAAAGCATGTTCATTACTCATCTCCTTGATTGTGATTGAAACCCGGGAAGCACCTACCAAGGTCCATTGGGAGCAATAGATTACCATTTTGCTTTAAAGATCTTACAACCTTTTGTTTTAATTCTTAGTATTTTCTCCATTTTTACTTCTAGGAACAGAACCATCCTTTCCCGAGTGTACTCCCAAAGCATGAGCAAACATTCTCTTCGCAGCTCCCAAGTGCTCCTTTTTCATGCACTCTTTGCTCACACTTTGCCCTTGTTTTCCAGCTTGAGACGATGGTGGCGAACTTTCGTCAACTGGTGTTTGATCATTCCTTTTATTCAGTGGGGCCGCATTAGAACTACTAGTGTTTCTTGTTCTGCTGATTGAGTTCCTTCTTAGGGATACAGACTCTTCAAAATCTTTTGCCAGATCAGATTTTTCACTATTCTTATCTTGAGCATTTAATTCATCTAAGAACCCTCTATTATTCGTACCATCACTAACCAACTCATTCGGATTTTTTGTGTTGATTCTTTGACCTAGTGCATGCGCAATCATTCGGCGGGCTACCACAGGCACGCTTCGTGGTTTTTGTTCATTAGGCTCTTTTGCATCTTCCAAATTCATAGAAAAAATCCGCTCACGAGCAAGCAAATAAGCCGCTTTTCTTTCCTCCAGTGTCTGCTGAATGGATGTTGTATTTGTCTGTGAAACTGAAAAGTGCAACATCGATTAAGGCCCACAAAAAAGTGCAAGTATCCGTTTGACAATAAAAAATAATAATTTTGTGCTATCTAGATAGCTTATGCATTTCATAATATAATGCAATAGCAAATAAAATAAGAAAAAAATAGTAAAAAAATGTGCTTCTACATGGACAATAACAATAATTATCAGATACAAAAATTAAACTTGAATAGCCAAGAAATTTAATTTGTACAGTAAACTAACTTCAGAGTATGCAAAACTTTCCAACAGTACCGTTCTAACTCTTCAAATAAAAAACTAAAACCATAAATCTAATTCACTACATGTGTTAAATGTTACGTTCTTTTCATAATAGTGAATCCAAAAAAGACAGGATCAGTATTGCATGTAATGCATTACTGTAACCGAAAGAGAGAAGAATTAGTAGTGTGTCATACCTGGAGAGGCTTCTTTTCTCCTTAATATTTGGTGTGATGCAAACAAAGATTGAGGTTCATCATACGTCCCAAGGATATCACTGACAAGGATTGGAGGCCTGCGACCCACATATAAATGTTAGTTTGCAAACGAAACCTTACAGTAGTCCCTAAAATACTATTAGAAAAACATAATTAAATAAAAAAGGGACCGGGAGAGTTAAAAGAGTAGTTTTTACATAGATGTATCTGGACATCTCTCCAGAATCAAATGGCGATCTTCTCCTTCACCAACAGATTCATGTGCAAACCTGACACCAGTTATATCAAATATCAAATAATGGAAAAGTATATGCAGATTTGAAATGAAACCAGAAAGAATCTTTGAGATGGGCTTGCAAACAATATAATTTATAAAGAAAAATACCCAAATATCTCTGCAAGGCGATGTAAGAGAAGACGGTTGTAAGAGTTCATTGGC
>Ga0209282_1000995_pt1 | contig 14844 bp, 6 predicted proteins | sample Mtrugardesep15_FD_187529 | JGI IMG/M metagenome (GOLD analysis project Ga0209282, IMG submission 187529) | Root nodule microbial communities of legume samples collected from California, USA - M. trunc garden sep15 (SPAdes) (version 2) | ecosystem: Host-associated > Plants > Roots > Nodule...
AGCCTGAAAACTGGCCTGACAACTCCAAGTTGAGCAAGAGCCGTGTTCAAACCAATGGGATTTGGCATGTGGAAAAGCCAGTCAATCAAAGGCAAGAGCTTAGAATTCAATGTAGGATTTTTGCCCTCAAACATGAGTTCTCGCATTAACCCAGGAATCAGATTGCTTGCAACAGATATCACTCCAGTAGCTCCATAACCCCATCTAGCATCATGGCATTGATCATCGTTCCCACTCCACACAACGATTCTATTATCAGTATACTCTTTGATCCGGTCATTTCCCACACATTCCTTGACACCAGCCAAGCAAGTACTTTGAGCCAAGTTTTGAATCACATGTGGTGGAATGTCTTGACCAGTTCGTGAAGGCACATTATATATGATTGTGGGTCCCATGGAAAGCACACTTTGAAAGTGAGCAACCATACCATCCAAGGAGGTTTTTCCATAGTAAGGGTTTATATGAAGAGCACCATGCATTCCAACCGCAAAACCTTGCTCTGTGGCATGAATTGCTTCCCTTGTCGAGTTACTTCCTGTATTTCCAATAACCTTAATTTTCCCGCCAAAACAATTAACTGTGTGCGCAATAAGCATTATGTGCTCTTCCCAGCTCATCAATTGACCTTCACCAGTTGTGCCACCAACAATAACACCTTCAACTCCACTTTCGATCTGCATATTTACCAAGGCATCGTATGCTTCAAGATCAAATCGACCATCAGGTAGGTATGGAGTTTTAATGGCAGTTATCAATCTCAGACACTTTATGTCCTCAGTACAAGTCCTGTAAACACAATATATAGCTTCATGAGTACAAATTTTGTGATTCCAGGATTTAAACAAAAGCAACAACACAAATAGGCAGCCATGCCGCCAGAAGCAAGCGAAACCACTTTTTCAATATACTCCTTAAAACATGCAATGGCTCAATTTGCAGTTTACAGAGAAAATATAAATCAATGTAAAATAACTTTGCAGATTAAAGATCTAGTCAACCTCGTACGTCTAAACAAAATCTCAAATTGAATGATAGAGCTTAGTGGGATAAATCTTGGTTTTTGATGTTGTAGTATGAAAACTAATGAATTTGGAACAGTAAATTAATTAATCAACCTACCTATTTTTCATCTCAAAACTACGCATCGGGAGGTGGAAATTGGATTTCACAGCTGCTTGTGTAGGCCTCCAGTAAGAGTTCCTGAATAATCATACAGACAAATGTTTGACATTAAATAAACGAAAATTTGGATTGATAATACGAGATTGAATTTTTTTTCTACAGCGCAATCAGTATCAAACACGGACCTCATACATGCTAACAAAATCAAAGTACAAACTCTCTAATGTAAATCTTGTCCATACAACATACAGGAATGGTCATATCATATGTATCAACCTTAAACTAAATTATACTCTCAATGCAAAGACATACCCTTCACTCTAGTAGATCATCATTAAAATCATACATATGCATTTCAAACTACGTTTATTTCATCAAATCACACATTTTCTCATTCCTTTCAAAAACAAATTCAGCTACAATCCACATGCATATATAAAAAAAATAAATCCGACAAACATTCATAAATACACTTCAATCATTCAGATTTCAAAAACAAACATATGAACAATTCTAACAAAAAATAATTAGGTTATAAAATAAATAAAAAATGGAAAATTTGAACCTGGTGTTTTTGCTAGTGGTAAGATTGGAAGGATGAACCGGAAAACCGGATCCTTTGAAGCAGACACCAGTATAGCTCTTCAATGTAGCCATACCTCAGTGACCTTGAAATCGAGCTGGTATGAAGAAGACGGAGGTCGAACGGAGAAGACGGTGGTTGGCGGCGATATGAGAACCTAACTGAAAAAACCCTTCGCCGTTTACTGAGAAACTTAACTGAGACTGTGACAGTGATAGGAATGAAATGATTGGGCCCAACAAGACAGTGGGCTCGGGCCAAAAAAGCCCTAAAATCGTGGTTTTTTTTTCTTTTAGACTGTTTTTCCCAAATTACCCTCTGATCGGCAAATATAATATGAACCCTTAGGTAAATTTAATCCGAACTGTTATAAAATTGCTCGTGCCTATTTAGAGTATGTAAATATACAGTTCGGATTGTATTTGGCGAAATCTTGCAATATTGTTCGGTAAATAGAATCTGAAATATGTCAAACTTCTAGAAAACTATGTTTAGAGGCAAATTGAAGTGTAAAATTTAATTTGGATTATATTTGTTGAACCTTTTAACAAAAAGTTCAGCACACATGGGTAGAATCTGTGTTCACGGCTTAAAACCATTTTACTTACAATTATTTTGCTCATAATTCAAAATCAGCGGAGGTTGTCCAACAACAAACAAACAATATTTTTTCTAGGTAAGAAACACAATTTCTATGTGTGTTTTTCAATTGTATGAGGATTCATTTCTGACTAAGTGACAACTATTGACTACTACATGATATGAAATCAATCCAGTTTAGTCCCAAGTCTAGAGACATTTTATTGCTTTTAGGAAAGATTGTGAAGAAGCTTATGTTGACCAGAAGATTGTGAAGAAGGAAATGGCATGATTGTAATGCACATGATGTCAGAAGTGATACATTTATCATTCGTAATGTTAATAAAATGTTAGAAGTGATATGATACCCATTTGTGTCAAATTGCATAAAACAGAAAAGGAATAGAGCTCTTGAAAATTCTCTCATACAAAATGAAAATGATGGAAGTATATCTGAATTTCAATCAAACGTGAATTTCACAAAGGACGGTAAATAATTGTTGCATAATCTTGCCAAACAGGTGAAAATGTGATTTAGTCATAAAATGTTTTAACAACAGTACTTATAAAATAGAACTTTGTGTGCTGACACTGCTCGGTTTATATTTTTCGAACTGGTTCAATTTATAATTGCCGAAAAAAGGATAATCTTGGGAGAAAAAAAAAGGGTTTCTGAGAAATCAATAGGGTGGAAAAAGTTATAGAAACGACCCTTCAATTGAAATTAATGGTTGTGATTATATTCCACTTTTAACGTGCGGCCTCTTCGTGTTTCTGTCAGTTTTTTCTTTGGTGCCATGTCATGCCTTAACTGTTTTAAAAAAAATGTCAGCTTAACTTTTATGTAAACTTAACAACCAAATTTAACGTCGAGGATCAAAGTGGTTAACAAATTTTGGAGTCATGTGTTTTTATCCGAGTCAGGGATCACTCTGACAACGAGGTGCACATCCAAAGACCACAAGAGATGTTTGCCCTTAAACAAATATTTTTTTTCCGTCTCAAATTAAGTGTCTAATTGAGTTTTACATGGTTATTATTAAAAATGATTATTATGATTAGTAATGTTGATTTTTGACCAAAGAAAATGTGTTGATTTTATTTCCTATAAAAAAAATTAATATGAATTTAACTAAATAGATACTACTCCAACAAACATGTCCGTGTGCTAGTAACTTATAATTTATAACCAATAACAAATTATATATTTGGTCATTTTCCTAGATGTTTCTTAGTTAAAAACTCATTTTTCAACCCTAAAATATTAGGTTTAAATCTTTTTTTTTGTAGATAGACGAAATAACAAAGTCATTATAAACTCATAAATACAAAATATTAGGTTTAAATTTATCATAAAAAAATAAGATGCATAAGGTGATTCAAGTCCCTTACCAATCAAGTCATTGGTAGTTGTATCCCCACTTAAGTATCAAACAAATGAGTACCAACCCATATTAAATCAAATCAAACCCTCGGCAATTTTTGGGATGTTATATGCAATGTTCCTCACTATAGTCACTAGACTAGATTGCCTTACCGACCACAGTGTGTGGCATTCTTTATCTATGTGTGTTTCATGTTATTTTGGTAATTCAATTAGTACGGAAACTAAAGTGGGTATGACGCATTGCATTATCATTATGCAAAGATAGTTGAGTAATGAAAAAAAGACCAAAAAGAGTGTGAGTGGGAGTGGATGACTTGAATAGGACAATACGATATCCATCAATGTTTAGTGAAAAAGTTATGACCGCCACTCTCTCTTGAATTATATTGGACAATGTTTAGTGATGGTATTTTGAACATGCTATCTCCTAGCATGAGTTCATGCTCTCATTAGCGTACTGTCTAGTGGTACTTCTGGTACTTGTGTGATAGTCGGTGGTGCCTTGTATGAGGTTGATATAAGCAGATAATTCAACCGACTCCATTACAAGCATGGATGGATTTATAAACTGTTTATCCTAAAAATAAAAATTAGCTTCCCCACATTCCTGTCTAATCAATTTATGAATTCTTCTCTGATTAAATTACATGTTAGAACTTGTGTAGGTTGATCATAATCAAGTTTGAACAATGAAGAAGATGATGAATACGATCGATGATTGCACAAATATTTTAAAATGAGCGTGATATAATAAGCTTCAACATAGATTTGTTGTTGATTTTTCGTCGGGTGTTTTGGAGTTTTTTATTTTTCTTATTGGTGTAATACTTGGGATTTAATCCCCTATATATATAACATAATTTGCCATTAAAAAAAAAATGATTCCTTTGCATTTGTGTCTGAATGACAAGTGTTGACATACCTTAGTGTGTTAATTGTTATGTTAAATTTTTCTGCTACGGGGATTTGAACCCTGAATCTTTTACTTTTTAGCTCATTTACTCTTTTAGTTTAAATCAGTTGAGTTATTCAACCCTTAAATATATATTTTTTTTACCTAATGTAATTTTTTAAACTAATTCAAATTCTTTGATGTAAATTTTTATGTTTTGTTGATAAATTTGAGAAATTTTCAAAATGAATAAATTTTATAATTGTTGTATGAGTGTTAAATTTAAGGAGTTTCAAACTAATGAAATTTCAAACTTTTTTATGAGAAGTTAGCTAAATCGTAAGAGTTTAATCTTGTAATCGCACGAAACAAAGTTCAAATACAAAGTTTGTAAAATGATTTAATTAACATTTGGGATTGGTACACTTCAAAAAAAATTATGGATTTGTAAAATGTCCCGTTATGGTAAAAATGGTAACAGTTTAGCCTTGTAACCGCACAAAACAAAGTTCAAATACATAGTTTGTAAAATGATTTGAATCACATTTGGAATTAGAACACTTCAAAAAAAAATTATGGATTTGTAAAGTGTCCTCTGTTATGGCAAAATTTTTGCTAGCGTGGTGGTTCTTAATCGGGTTCAAAAAGAAAATAATAATTTCTTCTTCAAGTCTACAACTGTACCAAGTTGTTATGGATATTTATTTTTAAAAAGAAGTTTTATGTCGATGTCAGTAGTAAAAATTGTTCTTGTACAAGAATCTAGTTTTTACCACTAAAAACTTCTAAACCAACAACAATAAGAGGAGAAAATATTTACTTGTTGGACTTATTTTGAATTCATGAAAGGTTGTATCATTGGAATAAATTGTTAGCTGAGTTCTTAAATCTAATGTGGCATACTAAACTCGCCATTAAATAGTTAAAAATCTCACTTAATGTTGATCATTGGATGCTCCAAAATTCATGGTGAAGCCTTTTTTATCAACCAATTCCCTTCCTCTAAACAATCCTTTTATTCATCATTTTACTCTCTACACTTGATTTGATTAGTTACCTTTTCATTTCCATTAATACTCAATCAGGCTATAAAAGTTAGCTTACAAAAAAGATGGGTCATGCTGCTTAAAACAAATTTTATCTTAAAATAAGGATGAGTACAAATTGGTTGATGAAAGGCAAATTATTTTACAACAACAAACTTTATGGTTAAACAAAACATCAAAGTCATCATCATGATCACAAATTAAAAAGTACTAGTGAATTATTTAAGAGTCCATTAATTAGGACCCCATTTAGGATCTCTAGGACTAAAAAAAGAAGCCGAAACTTTAGACTTAAGCAACTTAAGTGCTTTCTTAGACTTAATACATCTTGGAGTTTTGTACTGATTAATTGAAGCCCCTTTAGTAATAAACAAATCCATCAATGCCTCAAAAGTTCCTGGCTCCACCACACGTATCTCTAACGGTCCAACAGATTTATCATTCGTACGACATCTTCTGTATACGTAGTCCAATTCCTCTTCAACTGCAATGCAACATTCTTGTAGCACATTTGGGTCAAGTGGGTCCCTTTTTGTACCATAATGAAGAATTTCCCAGTACAATACGTAGTGTCCTGGTACTGAAGAAGTATCAGCATAGCTAGTGTATTCCACTAGGAGTGCATCATAGGGCTCTAATAACTTTTTGGCCATTGTCACACTTCTATGTAAATCCTCTTCATTTGTCTTTTCACTGTCAATGCTTATTACTACGTTTCTTCTACATATGAATCGAAATTGTGGGGCTTTGTTGTGGAAAGCAACCACTTGAAGTACATCACCAACTCTGTATCTATACAGCCCTGTAAATTAATTGGGATGATATTATACATATATTAGTAAATGAATATAATGATTTAAACAAATTGATTATGTTACTTAGACTTCAAAACCCAATGTAGCTTGATTAATATAAGAATATGGGCAACCCCATCTCAAGATTAGTCGGTTCAAATTTCAAGCTTGGTATTTTAAATTTAAAAAATAATCAAAATTTGTATTGCAATCTGCACTCTTTGATCTTGACCAGACAACCCAGATCTGACTGACTACTTCCATTGCGACCGCACTCAATCCAAATTCATTTGATATAATGATGTGCAAATGAAATGATTGCAATCGAAATCATACTACTTTAACATTAAGCAAAACTTGAATTTTTTTGAAAAGGTTTTAAACGATGGTCGCATTAACGAGTGCAATCGTGTCACGATCCTTGATATTGCATAAAATTGTGGTCAAATGCAACCGATGCAGCCTCAATCACGAGTTGCATTGCAGTTCGGCAATACCAAAAATGGTTATGTTGCGGCCTAGATCGCGGACCTTTATATAAAGCCTTTAAAAAAAAAAACACACACACAAATATGCCTCAATTAATTGGGAGCTTACTTACCAGCAAAGGTAGTGATGACTAGCTCATAAAAGCAACCAATCTTGACATTCACTAAATCCACAAGCTTATCATTAGGAACTTGTTCATTTTCATCAAAATCCATCAACAGTGTCCCATTATGTCCAAGAGGAATGAATTCAAAGTAGCCCATATTAGGCAACAGTGTAAAAGCAACATCATCAGGGTCACTCAAAGGTTTCAAATTCACCCCAAAATAACACTCAGAAGAAGCGTACATTGTACAAACCAAATGCAATTTCCCCTCACAATAATGTTCCAAAGCAGGAACATATTGAGCCATAGAACCTGTAACCACTGCTTCTATATACTTTGCCTTTGGCCAAAGCTTACACATAATTCCCTTCCAACACTTTTGGCTACAGATTTTGGTTATTTCATCAGCAAGACATGGATCAGGAGATGAAAGTAGTGTGGACATCGATGAACGACATGAAGGGTCTGTTATAAAGGAACTTAACTGTCCATTTCTTATGTCATCACATAGTTTTCTCCAATTACGTTCAAGGAATGAAATTGCTCTGAGAAATGCTGAAGCAAAGACGGCGCCTAGCCTTAGAACTTGACGACGGTGAATTAGGCCGGCTAGGAGTTGGCAATGCATGCTTTGGTTGATGTCATTGCAGAGAATGGTTTGGTCAGGGCTTGTGAAATCGTTCCAAGGGTCATGTGTTCTGCATTTGAAGTGTTTGCTTTTGTAGTAACTTGTTAACACACTTCTTGCTGGTAATCCACATGGTGTGGATTTTTCTGCTTTCACAAAGTAAAGATACATGGCCTTGCCTTCGTCGAGGTCTGGAACATACCTAAAAATAAAATGAAAAAGTGTTATAGAAACAGACTGTGATTAAAAAAAATTACATTGGTAAAATTAAATCTTACTGTTATTACTATTAGAGTGAAATAGTTGAGTAAATTCATAGTGGAGGGATTTGGTAAGTGTTGGTAAGAATATGCGTGATCAAAATGCATGTAGCACTTGTCAAGTCGCACTTGCTAGCTAGTATAGTGAGCATGCATTATGATCCTTTTGTACAGTGCAAATATATATCAAACAAAAACGTAACTAATGCATGGTGATGGGGCCCTTCATCCACTCATCTACTATTTTTCACAGCGTATCTTTTCATCTTATCCTTTTCTTTGCTCATTTACTTGGAATGGATGACAATCATGAGTGGAGACCTAATATATTAAACACAACAGTTTAAGATTTTTTTTCCTTGATTTATTTGAAGATTTTTATGTGTTGAATACTTTTTTTATAGTTCTAAACATCAAATACTAATAAGACGAGTATAATTCTAATAAGTTCATACTCCGAATAATTCGGAGTTTGGTCAAAAAGTCAACAAAATTTCTGATACATTTTGTGGGTTTAACTTTAACTTAAAACGCATTAACTCGTTAATTGTTTGAGTACAACTAATTGATTTTAAAGTTGACCATGAAAATTTGAATGGTATTTAAATGCAAGGAAAAGGATATGACTAAATAGTGTTGTCTATATATAATACATGCATATAATCATGGCAAATAAGAATAAGAAAGTTGTGTAGTTGTAAGTATATTAACTGATTCATGATTGGCATGATAAGATTGTACACAAAGGTACGTCGATCAAGATCTTCAGCAATTGATGGCATCAATTTAGGCTCTCCAGCTGATGTTCCTGAACTGCATGCACATACCATATGATTAAGATTGTTAACGAAATTAATTAGCACAACTATAAACATATTAAATACTAACACTAATATATACTATATAGCAGTAAAGTCAAAACAATTACCTGCATAACATTTCTGTTATTGGTTGACCAGTGATGAGAGAAGAGTCTTCACCATTTGCAATTCTCTGTATAGATGGAAAGATTCCTTCGTAACTAATAACTGGAACGCAACGCTTAAACTCTTTTAAATCTGTTTTAAATGTTTCTCCATTCATATACTGATTTAAATACTCAGTTTCCTTGTTTTGTGTTAAGATCTGTTTCAGAAGGTTTTCTTGAACCTCACCAGCATTCATTGTTAGCCTCTCTATCTCCTTGAGTGCTTCTTCACCTTTGTACTCCAATTTCTTTCCGTCCATGTTCGCCAAAAAGAAGAGAACTGCCAAAGACTGAATTGTATAGCTTTGGACTGGTGTATGCAGTGTATATATAGATAGGTATATGTGTGCTATTATGGAGAATTGTAGCATAAAGTCATTTGGGCACATGGCACTTGTAAATTGTTTTTATTAATTTTCAATAAAAACATAACATCGTCATTTTTTTGGTACAAAAACATAACATTATCTAAGTTTAAATGTATTTTTGGTCTAATCAAAGATACTCAATAATAAGCAAAAGTGGTAGTTGAAAAGTAAATGTATGTGGTTAAAAATTTAGTCCACATTCATCAACCTTTCAACTATCTTATTTGCTTATATTTCATTTCGAATGGAGTATCATCTTTTGTTTGTAGTCCTTATAACGATCTTTGGGTAAATTGTAAGGCTTGTCCAACATTCACAAGTAAAATATAGTCATTTACCATGGTTAAATGTCTTTCTTATCATTAAATTGCAAGTGTCGAGCAATTTAGTCCTTCAAATTTACGAAAATAGCAAATTTGTCTTTGAAATTAAAGAAGATCAATCAATTTATTAGTTTTGATAGATGTTTGCAAATTTGGGTGAAATTTTGTCCTTGAATGATTCAAGTTTTCTATTGTGAATTCTTGAGGGAAACCGTTGAAGGGTTGAGAGAGAAAATTAGACAAACTAGAGATTGCTCTTGCCGAGTAATTGAGGATTATTTTTTGGTCACTTTTGTAACTCTCTTTAGTTAAAGGGAAATGGTAGAAATTATGGTTTGATCTTGTTGAGCTCTTGAAACTAATTTTTTACAACTCTTTTTTATCTCTTGTAGAAGACCCATAGTGTATAGTTACTCTCCAACAGACGTGTCTCATTTATGAGCCGAATTGCGTAGACAACACAGGTAATCCTATACTCTCTTTATCATTGTCCTTTGGATTGATTGTTTGTATTATCCATGCACATGGGTTCTAGATTCTTTCTAGGTTGAATTTTTTTATTATTGATTCTCATTGTTATTTGTTTTTTTTTTGTTTTGTTGAATTCACATCAATGTTGTAATTGATTTTAGTCGCTCAAATATGATTTACATAAAAGACTAAAATGGATATTATACCCATTTGATTTTCGTAATGGATTGATGGTTGGTTAGAAGATGGAAGTTATTATGTCTATTCTTCAATATCATGAAAGATGGTTAATATATGTATATACCAATTACATGTTTGTGGTTCTAGTTCTTCAAGGCTATATATTCTTGTCTGCACTCTCTTAAAGCGTGGGAATAAATGGGATAAGAACATAAAACGCTTTCAAATGATATGTTCGTGTTCTCAGCCTTTCAAATTGAACCCACTAAAATCTTCTTTTTTTCAATAACTTGGCTTGTACTATAACTTGATGCTAGCTATTGTCCAAAATCAAAATTTGCTGCTAGTCCAAAAATCATATCATCAAACAAATAAGTTATAATAGCATCAAAAGGTCATTCATAGCCTCCATTAAAAAGGTTATTCTTGATAGCTTGCAAGCTAAAAAAAAACCCTAATCTCTTGCAATAGTTCTTAAATATATGAATTACATCTTCTTTGATTTCACTATTGGAGAAATAAAATTAAATCTAATTACCAAGAGACTTGCAGGCCACCTCTTAATCCAAATTTGTGTGACCTTTAGGGCTCGTTTGACCTTTAGGACATGTTATCATAAATGTATCATATCATGTTTCTATCTAATATTTGATGATGATACAATGATATGATAAGTTAATCCTAAAACTTATCAAAGCATGTCTCTTTTGATAAAAAAATTTTTTTATTATGAATATAAGATAGGTTAGAACCCAATAGAATAGGATAAGATATTAATTTACTAATTTAGCCCTATTAATATAATTTAAAACTAAAAACTTTAAATCTAATTTTTTTTAAATAAAAAATAATTTCATAATAATTTTAAATTATTAATAATAAGTTTTTAAAAATATATATGATTTAATCAACTTGGGTTTGTCTAATAATGTTGGCTGAAAACTTTAGAGTGTGCTTCTTTCAAGATCTCAAGTTTGCAGTCAAAGCTCTTGTGCTTTGGGCTTGAGTTGTTTTAGCAAGTAGAGGGATTGGTATATCTTCGATAGTTTCATTGGCTATCTTGCGCGTTAGTGTTTATTTGTATTGAAGGTGTAATATTTGGGCTAATCACCCAAAGCTTCATTTGTACTTGACTTGTGGTGTTTAACCGCTTTGTTGGTTATACCGCTTTTAATTGAAATCTCATCTCTTTTGACCAAAAAAAAAAAGTTTAATGATCATCCTCGGTGTCAATTTTAGTGGGCGAGTTTGGCTTCTTATATATATGATTTTGCACAAGGTTGGTTTTTTAATATAAATAGTCGAAAGAAGCTAATAATTTTTTAACGAATTAAATATAATTCTCTTAAAAGGCTAATTTTGTCATTTACAAATAATAATTACAATACCTTTATTTAGCTTATCTAGCATATATAACAAAATTATTTAGTTCTCGTAATTTTAAAAAAAAATTGAAATTGTTTATTAAGTATTGTTAATAAACTTTTTTAATTATATAAAAGTATTTAATTATTTATTTAATGTTTGGTTGGTGTGTTTAGCTCCCTCCGGTGGTTTTTTATGCTCGTCGACTGTTTTTGTTGCTTCGGTTGTCGGTTGTTTGCTGGCTGGTCCTTTTGTCTTTTGTTTGCCGGTAGTTTCTCACTGTTCAGCAGTTTCAGAGCTGTTCTTTTAGGTTTGAGTGAGTGTTCTCCGTTGTCGTTCTAGTGCTCTTTCTTTTTATTTAATTTAATTTTTTTTTTTGACTAAAAAAAATATTTTTAACTAGTTTTTAATAAGTGTTCAATATATGGTTAGGTGATGCTATTGCAAGTTCTGTATCCTTATCCACATATGTCACGTTCGAGACATCGGCAAAGGAAAGTATCGTACCGCTTATTGCACGTCATATCGGAGTCTTTCTTTACTCGTTAGTGTTTTTTATGCTTTATAGTTAGGACACAATATATGTGCATGAGTGAATAGGTGCTTGTGATCATTGAGTAAAGGAAAACAGGTGCTTTGATCATTATCCACGTGAAAATTATGACCAAACAATGAAGAAAAATATTATTTTTACATCACAGACAAAATATATTAAGTGAGATGAAAAATATAAAAGAGTCAAGATAAGTGGGACGAAAAATATACAGTATTGGAGCACCTCATCTTATACAAACAATCATACTATAAGGTCCTATAGTTTCTTTTCTATTTCAATGAAATATAATTGATGGTGTAGGAGAAAGTGGTATATGGTTTAAAGGAGTCAGTTTTCCATGACTCATTGAGCACAATGCTTAGCATCACTAGTCCTCCAAAAGCTTCATATAGAAATATTCTCTTTGACAATGTTTCGACTTTGAATACAAAATTACAAAAACAGACCGTACATTGATGAATGTGTTAGCATTCTTGTCCGCAACTATCTTAGTGGATGTAACGTTAAGACAGAATCATGCAAGGAAATGAGAACATGTACGAAATGGAAAATTGTATTTGTGGTCGTCTTTAAAGAGAAAAGGAGCTATCCACGTTTTGTTATGAATTTTGGGTGCATATGACGTATACCATTACTTATTATATTAGAATGTGATATAATCACCAACATATATATATATATATATATATATATATGCCTGCACTCTTTGCTTCATTATGAATGTGTCTCGTATAAAGTTGGTAAAATAAGAATTGCCATATGGTGTGTGAAACTAGACTTTCCTGGCATACATATGGATTAGTGCTTCTCATCATTTGAATATGATGTCACGTGAAAATACCTAATTTAATTATTATTATTTTTGGTAAATGAGTCAAAAAAACAAGAATAGAGCGGTCAATTTTAAAATAAAATAAAAAATGAAATGTATTGACAAAACCGATGAAAAAAGGAAAACTGGAAAGAGTTTACATTCAAAAACCGAGCACAAAAGCAACAATACAAATCACAAAGAAACAAAATCAAGCAACATCTTTTGGACGAAACTGAGTGAGATGTAGTTAAAGTGCAACGTGGATGTCGTGTTTCGTGATCGTAACCATCTTATATCTTTTGTGTGTTGTGTTAGACTCTCATGGACATTTTATTCGGGCTCAAACGAAATGGTAGTGGGCAAATATGACAATTTTGGAGGGGGAGGCAGTAGCCTTATTCGATGTCATTCACTTTGTTGATCTGAATAGATGGGATCTGGTTGTCTTCGAGTATGACTTCACTACTCTAGTGAAAGCTCTATCGTCTCTGGGCCATTGTGATTCAGAATTTTATGCTATTGTTTCTAATATTATTTATCGGTTATCTTTACATTCCAACTTCAAGGTGGAGTTTGTTAGAAGACAAACGAACATAGTTGTTCATACTTTAGCTAAAACGGCCTGTTCTTAGACTAATCATCATATCTTTGATTCTTATCCTTCTTATAGTAAAAAAAAATCAAGGAACATCAACACTAAAACATCTTAGAGGTTAAATATTCAAATGGTATAAATCAAATGAAAAGCTATAAAAAATTTATTTAAAGAATAGACCAGAAACTTAACCATTTAAATGATTGGGCCTATGTTACAATCCGGTTGATTAATAATAAGATTATTCTCATATTTTTGTATTGATCAAATACATGTCAACCATATTGAGTGAAGGCATTCACACATCACTTTATCGTTGAGCACCAAACTAATAAATTGAAAAATTAATCCGCCTTATTTTAACCAACTAAAAAGCAAGTCGGGTAAAGTCCGTCCACACTTTATTAGGCCACCAATTTAGTGATCGTTCCAGTCTAAAATATACTTGTCCTAACCTAGTTGAACCAAGCTCATATTTGTAACAATTAGGCTATTTTAAATTTTTAAACAAAAAAAAAATTAATACAAAATAAATGGCTCAGTCTTGGCAACATGCAGATTTTTCCTCCCCCACACCTGCCCCAAATTCCTCGTAAAAAAAACGTGTACCCGTTATTATAGACTTTAAAACAGTGACGGATCTAGGATTTTTGAATAGTGGGGACACTATATATAAAATTTTATAGCATTAACAATTGCCCTCTATGATTATTTATATTATGGAAACTTTGAATGATATGTCTCTATAAAAATAACTAAACAATCGTTTAACCAATCACCTTGAACATGATTTTACATCTAATTCTTAATAATAGTTTGAGATATATGATGATAAGTGTGGGTCAAGAGATAAATAATTTGTGATAAGTATAATCTATGTGGTGAAAATGTCAACTATTGATGCATTATACTACCAAAAAAATTGTTTCTAAAATTTTTGTGTGGCCACAAGCCCACAAAGCCTACAAGCTGCATCCGTCCCTGCTTTAAAGGGAGGCAAAAACTCGGGAGCATCATTAATTTGGACTATGAGAAAGCACATAAGTAAGTTTGGATCACAATTTATCCTAAACCGAAAGATATATAGGTATTCTCACTTATTTTCTTAACGTCTACTTTTTACCTAGTGTGGGACTTCTAACTCGATCACACTTGAAATAATAACATTCTCTCCCTCAAGTGTGAGATTCTCTGTATTCTTTATCCAACACCAGAAACCACTTCTGCTCCTGCCCAAGTCAAACAGGCTTTAATACCAATGTTTGAACTTATGAGGGAGTCGTAAACACTAGGATGTATCATAACAATAGATTAAG
>Ga0209282_1000996_pt1 | contig 14835 bp, 9 predicted proteins | sample Mtrugardesep15_FD_187529 | JGI IMG/M metagenome (GOLD analysis project Ga0209282, IMG submission 187529) | Root nodule microbial communities of legume samples collected from California, USA - M. trunc garden sep15 (SPAdes) (version 2) | ecosystem: Host-associated > Plants > Roots > Nodule...
CTCATCTTCTCATCCAAATGGGCCGTGGATCCTATGTTCCTACCAAGGTAGTTTCAAACATTATTCCTTGTTTTCCCTCTCCCTCTTTTTTTAGTTCTGTTGTCTTTGTATCTACTTTGTTAGTATGCATTAAAACATTTAATAGTCTCACCTATTTATTGATGAGAGACACAGGCACAAATTTTCCATGATTCAATCTGTGCATGTGAAAGTTTAGAGCTAGTGAATTCATCCTCATTTCTAACGTGGTAGTGTATTTTCATTTTTGTACTGGTATGGGCTATGAAAGTTCATGTGCGCAGAATTGTCACTTCAAACATTTTCTAAATTAACTGTATTGCCCTAACTTGATATCATAGCCGGTAGTTAGGACTGGTGTGGGATGGAGAAAGAATTAGTTTTTTTAACTATGAAGAATCTTGTAGATAATTGGGTGATGCAGCGTCGATGGAAGTCAAAGTCTTGGAAGCTAGCTTGATAGGGCTAACACCTGCGAAATTTATGCAATGCTTTCAATGGCGGAAAGCCAAAAATATGCCATATAAACACGGCACTGCGGCCCATGGTGCCACCATGCCGTTCACAAATTGGCTATGGCGTGTTAGGATCCAATATGAGGTGTTTTAAGTAATTAGTAGGTGTTTAATTAGGTTTAAGTAGAACAATCTATTATTTAACTCTAATACACCTCTTATTATTTAACCCTAGTGGGCTACTTAGTAATAATCTACTTAAACCTAATTAACCACCTACTAATTATTTAAAACACCCTCTCATATGGATCCTAACATGGCGGTTGTCAAAAAATCTGCCATTTAACAACACTGATTGCACGAAAAGGAAGATAAACACGGGAGAAATTTGTAGATAAACTTGCCATGTTATGTAGCAGATACTTCTCTTGTTGCGGAGGAAATTCTTTTGAATCACTTTTTATTGCAGTCTGAAGGAGAAGGTTCATTGGCTGTAGACTACTTCACTTTTTCTTCCACTATTGCAGATCATCTCAGATCCGCCTCTCTTGTCATTAGCCATGCAGGTATGCTTTTTGCAAATTTTCTTTCCATCTTTCTTTTCACTAACTTATTATGCAATTATAGACACATTATCATGTGGTTTTCTGTATACTACTATATTTGGATGCCTAGTCGCTCCCAAAGGTTTCATTCAAATCCCAGAATATTCCCTGCCACCCCCACTAACAGCTAATAGAATCCCGAAAAATAGAATCCTCTCACGCTTCCCACTCATTACCAACTCAGTAGTCTGTTACAATCTTACATATAGGTTGATATTGCATTTTTTCTCTCTTATCTAAGATTCTCTATTACTTTGGTTATCCTTGGGGATTTATCAACCCATGTAGCACCGATTCTTCAATTTGAAGGTGTGTCCGGTCTCTGACACCGGCGCATGTGGTTACATTCAATTATTCTTTTTTCTCAAATTATTATTAGTGCCGTGTCCAGTGTTTGTGTCATTGTTTTATAGCTATCAACTGTTTACCTCTCTCAAGACATGCTTTTTTCACATTGTGGAAGTTAGGAAACTGATCCTTTTATCCAGACGAGTTCTCTTAGAACTTTCAAAATAGTCCAGATTTTCTCGATTCATAAGAACTTTTTCTTGATTGGCATTAGCTTGTATTGCAATTTGTAAGGACTAGAGCTGAATTAATGCACCATAAGTTCCCAATCATGTGTCAAGAATAGAGGCAAGGGTTGACGAGTAACCTCTGCAGATATAGACTTAATACAAAGAAACATGGAAAACTAGACGCACCTTGCTGCTCTATGATAATTTTAGTTTATAAACAGGCAATTTGACTGATTTTCTGACAATATCAAGGTTCGATTAAATCTAGAACTCAACTTCTGGTTCACCCTTTTAGCCAAATTTGTTAATTTCTAAGGCTGCATATCTTCAGAAAAACTATATCTCCTACCTGAAATTTAATTTTTGCCTATGTTGTTTGGCCTGGTTATGATTTTGTATGACCATATCGAATGATCCCTCAATTAATCCAACATGTTATTTCTTTCAACCATCAACCTGTTAACCGCTACTGCTGATTGAGTTGCCTCTCTAATTAACTGGCCGGGTCTTCCCCGAATAAGGCCTTAAAGAGGTCCATATTTGCGGCTTAGTTATGGTTTGCATAACTCTGAAGCTCTGCCAATTGAGCCACTTCGGTGCTTGGTTATGTAAGACATCTAAGACAAAACTCCAAACATCTGTTAACAGCTTTGGTTTGCCCATTTGATTGGGGATGATATGAAGAACTGAATTTCAGTTTGGTTTCATACAATTTAAATAATTCAGTCCAGAAGGTATTGATCAAACCTGATCCCTGTCATAAACAATCCAAGAGGGAAATCAATAAGGTGTAACTATTTCTTCGTTTAAAATTTCAGTAATGCCTCTCACAGTGAAAGGATGAAACTTTGTCCTTGTTCATGCTTTATAGCCTCTCATCATGAGTTAGAAACGTTGTTATCTCACCGGTTACAAGCTTTAAAGCATGTGACAAGCTTTAAATAGGATTTTGTGAGATGAGTAGGAAGGGATGGTCCTCGTGAAGTAACTGTAACTAGTCTGATTTTGTGCAGGGTCAGGTAGCATATTTGAGACATTGCGGCTACGCAAACCTTTAATTGTGGTGGTCAATGAAGATCTAATGGATAATCATCAAAGTGAACTTGCAGAAGAACTTGCCAACACAAAACATTTGTATTGTGCTAGTCCACAAAAACTCCATCAAACTGTAGCAGATATGGACTTAAATTCTCTACTTCCTTATACTCCAGGTGATGCAACACCAGTGGCCAAGCATATAAACAGATTCCTTGGTTTTCCTGATGATTGATACGAAGGCTTTCATTTTTTTCCTGGTTAAAAGTTGTGGTGAGGGGATAATAATCTCTATTTTGGTTAATGTATGTGCTTAATTTTTTGACAAAAAGTATGTGCTTGATGTTCAGGTATAGTGAAAAAATTTAAGTTTTCTATAAATCAGACATCATGTTTAAATGTTATTTTTAGCTTCTTTTTTTGGTCCAGGCTCTTGTTATAGTTCAAGTGTGTGCCAATATAAGGGGTTAAAGTTTGAAAATAACAATGCCCACCCCTACATTACTAAAAACTCTCCGGAAGTGTATTTTCTGATGGGGCAAAAACTGTATTTTTGTTTGGAAGCACACTTCTAGACAGCACAAAAACTGTTATTTCCGGATGTGTGTTCGAAATGGTATGGGGTAAAAGCTGTATATTTGTTTGGAAGCACACTTCCGGACAGCACAAAAACTGCTATTTCCTGACGTGTGTTTGAGATGGTTTCTGGGGTTGAAAAAAATTCGTCCCTTTGACATTTTTTTCTTTAACAATATACTAATCTGATGTTTTTTTAAGAAGAATCAAGCTTCTTGCCACTTGGACCCATTTTTTGCTTCAATTAATTACATGATTATATCTCATTCACTAGTTTCATTTTCGCTTGCATTAAACTTGTTTGGATGATTCTACCAAGGAAAAAACTTGTTTGTATTAAATGCAATGTTTTTCTAGGTGGCTTTGGGTTGATAGTAATGGATCATTAGAATAATTTTTTCTTATGAGTTTTTCTGATTTCTTTGTTATAGTTTATGGTGTATTCAGGGTGCTTTGTCTTCCGCAGATTTTGTTGTTGTCCTGTATTTAGCATCATCTTATCATATCTTGTGCTACGGCATGAAGTTTAATAAAAGTTTCTCTTTGCTTCTTAAAAAGAAAATGCAATGCTAAACAGTTGTGGCAACCCATTATTTCAGACAATTAATGACTTTAGAATTTGTAATTAAAACATACTACTAATAATTGCACATGAGATTCTTTAGCGACAAATTATCATCGTTGATGAAAAAGTATGCTTCATTGTTATAGGATGGACGAAATGCAGCTAACGAGTGTTACTGAGATACTATAAGGAGTTTAAATTAAAAAATTATTCATTAAAAAATCAAATATTTGTCTTAACTGTCAAATAAGTTATATAATCTGATATTTATTATATTAGTTCCGGTTATATATTCTAAATTATTTCTACTAAATTATTTCTACTTATGAATTGTGATCGATCTTTGAAAAGGTTTTGGTGTAGGTTTGACACATTTTAGATTATATTATCTAAATGGATATTATATTTGTTTGGTTTATACTTTTCAAACCATTAGATAAAATAATTACATCAATTTGACGAAAAGCCGTTCGAATTATATAATTCAAAAGGATGAAAATTGAAAAAATTGAAGGGCAACGGGGTGGGGAAAGAAAATAGACATCTAAATGCAATATACAAGAAGCTGAAGCAGCCACGACCCAATAGGGCAAGTTATTTTGACTTTATTTTGATCCCTTTTACAGCATTTAGTTGGAGTATTAGATAAACAAACGGATGCTGCCCAGGCCACGTATACGAGAGATAAGCACCACCCAAATCTATGGCATGGAATCAAGCACCATGCCTCTTTACCATTGAATCTAAATCAAAACAAAACAAAAAAACCAAACACGTAATCTCAATTTCACACTAAACACACACAATTTAACACCATATTTATACAGCACAAAATCATTATTTCCCCTTAGATTTCCCTCACGATCTTTTTATCCACACTTCTGGTTTCTCAATAGATAGAAACCAAACCATGGCCTTCTCCACCTCTTCTTTACTTTCTACGAACTTCCTAGGAGTAAGAAACATTCCAACCCCTAAAACAACCAAACCTTCAATTTCACTACCATTATTCTTCAAAACAAGATTCTTAAACTCTCAAAATGACAACAACAACAATAATTCAGAACCTATTAAATCAGCTGCTGTATCAGCTCTTATCTTATCCTCTATGTTTACTCCGGCGGCACTCGCCGCCGACAACCTCCCACCACCACCACCTGTACTCGAAGCACAACCAAACCAACTAAACCCCGCAAATTCAGCTTCACCTTTCTCTCAAAACATTTCACTCACAGCACCAAAACCACAAGCACAATCTTCCACTGATCTTCCCGATGGTAGCCAGTGGCGTTACAGTGAGTTTTTAAACGCAGTAAAAAAGGGTAAAGTTGAACGAGTTAGGTTCAGTAAAGACGGTTCTGTCCTTCAACTAACCGCCGTTGATGGCCGGAGAGCAAACGTTATCGTTCCCAACGACCCTGACCTTATCGATATTCTAGCAATGAACGGCGTTGATATTTCCGTTTCCGAAGGTGAGCAAGGTAACGGTTTGTTCAGTTTCGTTGGTAGTTTATTGTTACCGTTCCTTGCATTTGCGGGTTTGTTCTTGATTTTCCGTAGAGGTCAAGGAGGACCCGGTGGGCCTGGTGGGCTTGGTGGGGCTATGGATTTCGGTAGATCGAAATCGAAATTCCAGGAAGTACCGGAGACTGGAGTAACTTTTGCTGATGTAGCTGGTGCTGATCAAGCGAAATTGGAGCTACAAGAAGTTGTTGATTTCTTGAAGAATCCTGATAAGTACACTGCTTTAGGTGCTAAGATTCCTAAAGGTTGTCTTTTAGTGGGGCCACCCGGAACTGGGAAGACATTGTTGGCTAGGGCGGTGGCCGGTGAAGCCGGTACACCGTTCTTTTCATGTGCGGCTTCGGAGTTTGTGGAACTGTTTGTGGGAGTTGGTGCATCTAGGGTTAGGGATTTGTTTGAGAAGGCAAAGGCGAAGGCGCCGTGCATTGTGTTTATTGATGAGATTGATGCTGTTGGGAGACAGAGAGGAGCTGGACTTGGTGGTGGAAATGATGAGAGGGAACAGACTATTAATCAGCTTTTGACCGAGATGGATGGATTTTCGGGTAATTCAGGTGTTATTGTCTTGGCTGCTACTAATAGACCTGATGTTCTTGATTCTGCATTGCTTAGACCTGGAAGGTTTGATAGGCAAGTTACTGTGGATAGACCTGATGTTGCCGGTAGAGTTAAAATCCTTCAGGTGAATGAGACCGAAACTTTTAACTATCTCACAGTCAGTTTATTTTATGAAGATTTTTTTTAAGTAAGTAATGATCCTAGTGTGTGTGTCTTGTTTTGTTGTCACAATTCTTAAAATTGCATAGAATCTAAATGCAGCTGATGCAATCTCAAATGTAGTTGTGGATGTATGTTGCAACCCAAATTACATTTGCAAACCTTTTTTTAGAACCCCTATTGACACGCCTCAATGATTGTTTCATCAGTGGTGGCTAGTAGTTTAGGTTTTTAGAGGTTAAAGTTGAGGAACACATGCATGTGTGTATTAGTACTTAGTACTCATGTAGATTACAAGGTTTTAAATTGCACCAGCATTGCATGAAATCGTAAGTTAAATGCAGCTGGTGCAACCTCAAATGTGTTTGCGTATATATATAACCACGAAGTCACAGTCTATATTGACACACCTCAATGCTTGTTTCATTGGGGGTTAGTAGTTTTAGTTTTCCCGTTTAAAGTCGAGGAATGTGTGCACACTGCATGCAGTTAGTACTTCGGTAGATTAGAACTTAATTCAAATTGAGTCTCACATTACTCAATGCTCATTTTGCAATAGTGAAAGTTTCATTGAGTAGATGGAATTTAAAATTTCTGAATGTTCTTTTTGTCTAATTTTTTGTAATATTGTGGTTATGATAACCTTGATTGCGTACAGGTTTGGTTGGACGTGTTTGAATTAGTTATGCTGTGTCTAAATTATTCTGATTCTTCTTCTATCAGGTGCATTCTAGAGGAAAAGCACTTGCAAAGGATGTTGACTTTGACAAAATTGCCAGGAGAACCCCAGGGTTCACAGGAGCTGATCTGCAGAATCTGATGAACGAAGCAGCTATTCTTGCAGCCAGGCGTGACCTCAAAGAAATAAGTAAAGATGAGATAGCTGATGCTCTTGAAAGGATCATTGCTGGACCAGAAAAGAAAAATGCCGTTGTCTCAGAAGAGAAGAAGAAACTAGTAGCCTATCATGGTATTATTTTTTTATGTCTAGTAACCAAGCTTGGCATTTGTTTGTTCATTTTTGGATTCCTAATCACCATGTGTATTCCTTGTTGATTTTCAGAGGCTGGACATGCTTTAGTAGGTGCTTTGATGCCTGAATATGACCCTGTAGCCAAGATATCAATTATACCTCGTGGCCAAGCTGGTGGTCTTACCTTTTTTGCTCCTAGCGAAGAGAGGCTTGAGTCTGGATTGTACAGTAGAAGCTACTTGGAGAATCAGATGGCGGTTGCACTGGGAGGAAGGTCAGTGTACCATGCATTACACAGAAATTTGCACATTACATTACCTTATTGAATTTAGATCTCAACTTTTGCAACTTGCAAGTTTCTCTTGCATCACAATTACATACCACCTGTCAGTTGGTTGCTTGGCTTTTAGCCTAGGGGATACATAAGGGCAGTTTTTTTTACAAGCAAATCAACATTTCGGTCCTCGAAATCGTAATGGTCGGTCAATTTAGTCTCCAAATTTACGAAATAGGAAATTAGTCCTTTAAATTAAAGAGCATCAAAATCAATTCGGCCCCTCAATTAAAATATCTCTTTAGTTAACATCCATCAAAATCAATGAAAGATCTTCATATTGTTCTGACTTGAATACTCTCTTGTTGCATCAAGAGATAAACATAAAACCTCTAAAATTGTAGTATTAGATTTAGAAAGAAAAAAAAAGGTCTAAGCTGACTGATATTGTTCAATTTAAGGGACTACATTACTTTTTTCATTAATTTGAACTGACTGACCTTACAATATCAAGGACAAAAATACTGATCTTCTTGTTGTTTTACTACTGGCTATTTTGTTGTTGTATACTTTTAAGGGGAATAGTGATAGTCATATTATGGTAGTGAGATGCAGGATCTTATCTTTTAGCTTTGAGCCTGTGTATATTATGTCATCAATTCCTTAAGTCTCTGTATATGTCAAAACAGGGTTGCCGAAGAGGTTATTTTTGGCCAGGATAATGTCACCACTGGGGCGTCAAATGACTTCATGCAAGTTTCACGAGTGGCGAGACAGATGGTTGAGAGATTTGGGTTCAGCAAAAAAATTGGACAGGTTGCCATCGGCGGGGGTGGTGGAAATCCATTCTTGGGACAACAGGTAGGCTGTAACCTAACATAGGTTGATGAGGAATTGTTCCTCATTTTTTTAATTTCCTTTTACTATAGTTTTGAGAATATTAGTATATTATATTTACTAAAACACCTCATAGTTTTAGTAATCAGGCTTTTGTTTTATTTTACTCAGTAAATTGAACCTCCCCAAATAAATTCCTCACCATTCCCAAAATTGTGATTGCAGATGTCTTCACAAAAGGATTATTCCATGGCAACTGCTGATATAGTGGACAAGGAAGTTAGAGAACTGGTAGACAAAGCATATGAGAGGGCAACACAAATTATCAACACTCACATTGACATCCTTCACAAGCTTGCTCAACTTCTAATAGAGAAAGAAACTGTTGATGGTGAAGAGTTCATGAGTCTATTTATTGATGGAAAAGCAGAATTGTATGTTTCATAAATGTTAGACTTAAGACACAGAATCATCATGTTTGTACTATAACATACACTTAAACATGTACACTGTAAGAATCAATTAAATATTTTTATCAAATTAAGATAAAAAATTTTGCACATAAGCTTTTATGCAAAAGGTTCTTCAACTCGATATGATTCATCTTCAAATGAAATCAACTATGCTAAAACTGCAAAAGGTTTTTCCACACTCAACATATAAAAAACATCCTTATTCATGTTTAAATTGGAAAGAGCAGCCACTTACATGTAAAACGTTGTGCACAATCTGGGTAAACACAATGTGCTTGCATAGCATCTCCGATAGCAGCATAAGAGTTAATCACGAAAGAGATAGCAAAGACCTATCTGTGCATACACAGTTGGTGAAACCATGGTTCCATCATCAATCAACTGCATACAGAAATTGAATCAGTATGATACGAGCAAATACAGAAGAAAAAGAAAAACATCATGCCTCTTTCTCCTACCTTTGAATTTTCAAATATTAATGTGTAACCATACATTATATAAGTCTCATAGGTTTAGTAGAATTGAGGAGAGGAGAGGAGAGAGATTATTTTACATAGTAGTTGTTTAATCTCATCTCAATTAAAAAGACTCATTTCTCTCCTTGTTTGAACGAAAAATACTCTAAACCTCTTGTAAGAACGAGACTATAGTAGATAGAGGATTAATGCAGAACTGAAATCTATGACCTCTAGGTCGAGAATGTTAATAATCCAACAGTCCCTATCCTGTCTGAGCATTTTCCTAATTAGCACAATTTTATTTCCAAATCTGTGATGGAAATGGTCCTTCTTACGAACAAGTTCAACTGTAGACAAAGAATATAATGTAAGAATAATCACAGATTTTCAAATAGAACAAGCTCCCTCTCAGGGCCTAACTAGTACTTTTAATTTGTTTTTAAATGAATATAAATCTAAACCAATTTTAAAGTTTGTTTGGATAGAGATCCTTCTTAGGTTTTGGGAATAATTATCTGTCAATATATATTTATTTATTTTATAAATCAAACCATAACTTCTCTCCAAACAAAATGAAGGAAAGAAGTGTTGCTTTCTCACTCATTATTACTGTCTCTATTGTTTTCTCTACTTAAGTTACATGTGGCCAACAAATCATTCACCTCTCTAATGACAATCTATTGTAGGTTAAAACGGCAATTATGCAGGATAGGTTGTGGGGCTCATCTAGAAACAGTTGGCTACAATTTATCATAATCACAACAATATAGTTTTGCCTTAAAATACTTCACATTATTCATTATTTCCAAAAAATAGGTAACGTTTACATCGCTGTAAAACTAGTGATTTTTGTTGGATTCTCCTAAAACATGATCTTGCTTAATTTGTTGAGAAAGTTCTTCATATAAACTCGCAGTGGTGGCACTGAACTTCTCCATGGCAACAAAGATCTGCTTCAGACCTGATTGTAAGCTAAGAGAATCAACTATATCATCATTATTATGAATAGCATTCCCTACTTCTCTTAGTTCTTTTGCAATTGGAGCCATCTTTCTCTCTCGAGCCTTCACCATTTTGTCCAACTTTTGCTCCTGCCTGTCCAAAATTTTCACTTTTTTCTCTATTTCCTTGTCCAATGTTGAATTCTTCTGAAGCTCTAAAATATTATTTTTCAACAGTTCATTTACTCCGAGTATAAACCCATTTACAGCTTCATTTACATTCTTCTCTGAAATATTATCCATTGCCTTTGACCATTTGTTAAGGAGCACAAAGACAGGCGGTGCACCAAAGGGAGTTGAATCATTCTGTAATTCTTCAGAATCATACATTAGACATCTTACTAGCCAATCATTTAGGGCTTTCACATGGAACTTTTGAGCTTGAATCCAATCTAAGAAGTTTAAGTTCCATTTCTGTAGCTCGGATTTGAGCTTTATTGCTGCATCAATATTAGCATTGCAAGGCTTTCTGTTGAATGAGGAGACATCCAAAGCTTTGGTTTCAACAATTTCCTGATACTGGCGTTTGTAACATTCTTGCATATCTTTCCACATTCCGAGAAACCTGTCATCAGCAAGTAGACGGCAAAAAGAAATCAAAAGAATATAACAATATGTTAGATTTAAGAAAACATAGATGCATTAATGTTCAAAACAAACTTCAAAAGAAACATAGATAAATGAACTTTGATATAAAGAAATAGTCTCTCATAAGGCTGTCCATTTTCAATCATTTTTTGGTTTTGCACGGCAGGAAAATCATATTCGAGGATACTAAATATTGACACTTCTTCCAGCTAGAATTCAAATAGTGTAAGAAACTAGCCATTTATACTAGATTCAACTTCAATTAATCATTTTTCAACCATTTCATAATAAGTGGTGAATAATAGCAAAACATTTATGATTTAAGATCATTACTATACCTACCAAGTACCAACTTACTACATAGGTTCAAATAATTAAACATGGATTTACTTACAAGAAACAAAGTTATGACTTACATAAGAATAAATCTGTTAATCTGCGGCCAAAGCTCTTCTTCTGTCAATTTACTAATACTGTTAGATATCTTGTCAACTACTTGGATAGAAACTTTCATTTTTGTAACTAAAATACTGATGAAAGCTTTAACGGAGTTAATTTTTTGTGCATCAGCATCATTTTTATTCATACGTCTCAACTGTTTACACTTCTTCTCATGAAGTGTGCGCAATTTTTCTTCAGCCTGAAAAACAAAGGAACATTCAGTGTCTTCAACTATAAAAGGCATGTAATATATTTTTATTTATGCTAAATTTCGAAAGCAAACTAGCAACTTATACATGCATGATCAAAATTATGACAAAAACAATTACAGAAAAGAACAAGGATTCTGATGAAATTTAATTGATTTTTCTTCTGTTCTTAGAAAGTTTCCCAAACAAAACCTAGATATCTAGATGTGAGGCTCTCAATTTAGGTGCAAGTGGTGCTCTCCCTAAGCTACATTATATAATGCATATTGCATAATAAAAGCGTAGAAGAAAGCAAGCAAAACAAAAAACAAAGAATGAGTACAATTTATACCTTGACTTCATGATACAGCTTCTTCTCCCACAGACATAGCTTACTCAAAGTGGAGCATAGATTCTCATAGCTGAGGCTATTGTCTCTGTAAACTCCTTGACACTCCGCTTTGCGTCCACACGGTGATTCCACGCATTTAACCATCAAGGGATTCGACGGAGTAAACACATGCATAATCTTGCACGAAACTAATTACCAAAAATCTCAATTTAGTTAATTATTTTGACTAATTAATAATTAAAAACAATAAACAGTGACTAATTAAATTATACAACGTGATTACCTGGATTGAGTTCAATTTTTGAATGGTAACGGAGTTTTCCAACGTCTAGCATTTCCAAAATCTCATTCCCTGAATCCGATGCTCTTTCAAACAGAACCTGAATCTCTTTCACTGTTTCAGAAAAACCTTTCACAGATTCCACTTTCACAGAGTTGCTACATTCTTCTAACTGCGGTAACTTTTTCTTCAAAATTGAACTCTCTTCTTTTGAATCAGCTTCCTTATTTGTCCCTTCTCCGTTTTCTGTCTCACTCACGTTAACTCCGTTAGATTTAACACACTCACTTTTCTGAGTCACGTGATCGTTAACCTTTTTCTTTTCGTTTTCATCCGTTACGTTAGTGTCAGTGTAACCGTCCCCACCGTGACTGTAACGTACTTTGAACTTCTCGTATGGTTCAAAGAAATCCAAAAATTCCCAAGCAGAGTTGCTCGGAGGAGGCGGGGACGGCGGATTTAAACAGGAAAAGTTTCCGGTGATATCATTCACCGGAGGCGGAGGAGAATAAGAATCGTAAATAGGTTTGACGTAGGTCATGAATGTCACATTATCAGGAACTGAGGATAAAACGGTGTCGTGGTGGAGATAATCATAACGTCTATAACTATGAGTGCATAATTGAGAATTTTCTTCTGTATCCTCTGGTTCTGATTCAGAATGCAGAGGAACTTGTTCAGCATCTGAATCAGAACTAGAAGATGATTTTGACCGTGGTGGAGGTGGTGATTTTGAGAGTGAGGGTTTGGTTTCGCCGGAAAAATCTTCAAATTGCTCGAAGAAATGAAGGAGAGTAGGGCCAAGTATTCTGAGGGATTCCATGTGTGCCACGTGTGCATCGGCGAGGGAGTAGCTTTGACGGAGTGATTCGTCGATGAATTTGCAACGGTCGCGGCACAATGACACGGCCGGAAGCCGGTCAAGTCTTGAGGCGTTGCAGCCCATCGTTAAGTTTGGATGGGAAAATGGAAAAAAGATAACGGTTTAAAATTATGAATTTGTTTGTACTATCTTTTCAAATGAATTTAAGGAGGAATTTTCATTGGGAAGGGTTGTGGTATGAAGTGTTTGTTTAATGGTCAATTTTATCATGGTAATGAATGAGCATTATTATGCTAATAGGTAGGGAGTGGACCGCAAGTGTAACTGTGAAGATAGTAAAGTGGCGGGTAGTGATATACAGCCAACGTCTCTTTCTTTGATTTTCAAGATTTTGGGCAAAAGTTTCTTCTCATTTTACCATTTAGTGCGTGCTTTAACTACAGTGCTCGCCGTTATCTCTGTAAAAATCACTCGAATATATGCACTTGTAGGACACATTGCTGCTTTTTCTATACTCCTCTTTTATAACAATGGTCACATTTACAGCTCAAAAATTTGTCCTTCTTGCATGAATGAAGTAATTGAAAATCCTAGAGAAATTAACATTCTAAACTCTTTTTCTGATAGAGTAATTTCTGAACTCTTTCTTTGATAGAGTAATTGGATTTTTCAATATTAAATTTTGGTGAGATATTTTTATAAAGTTAGAAAAATTTGGGGTAAAGTTATAAATATATAATGAAAAGTGATTCAAAATGATAATTTTAAAATATTTGGATCGAATTTAAAATTTAAAAATGGAAAATTTCAAAAAAAATGCTGCGTGCAATTTTTAAAATTTAAAAAATAAAAATAGGGATTGATTTGTAAAAATTTGAAGCATGTAACAACCAATTTGCGTTATTTTTTGTCAAAAAAAAAAAGAAAACCAATTTGCGTTATTTGAAATGATTAGAGTAATTTGATATTCACACCGTATAGAATACAGAAAGAAATTCCAATTCTTGGTTTTTAGGTTTTTTCTTTTACAATGTTTTTGATTTTTTTTTTTGACAAAATTCTTAGTTTTAAGGCAGTATTTGAAATGCCCCATAATCAGTGGCGGAGTCAGGATTATTATAAAGGCTGAGCATAGGCGGATCTAGACATTTGGTTCATGTGGGGCTAAATTTTTTTTATCCTATAAAACATAACAATTACTTTGTGAGCATAACAAACAAACAATTCAATGACCAATTATGAGTTACTCCTTCCATCAAAATTGTGAGCATAACAAACAAAAGCCATAAAAATAGTTGAACAATGATGCATCCAAAAGCTCTTATTATCTCTGTTCAATATATAATGATCTTTGTTGCTTCAACTTAAAGCCTATAATGAACTTTTGTGTTTTATTTATTATAAAAAAAATAAAAATATGAAAAGTGCATGTGGGGCTATAGCTACACATCGCCCCAACATGGATCCGCCCACGAGGCTGAGCCAAAAAAAATTGCAGCACATTTATAGGAGTTTACATAAGAAATTGCAAGCAAATAAAAAAAAATCTAAAGAAATTGTCCAATTTATAAGGGTTTATATAAGAAATTCAGAGGAATTTACATAAGAAATTGCAAACAAAATCGGCCAGAGCCCAGACGCGTGCCCAGGGTCACCGGGCGGTGAAAGAGCCACCGCCCACAATGTCTCTTTAAGAAACTACCTCATAAATTAAAATCACTTTTTTTTTTAAAAAAAAAATCTTCAAATTTGTAAAGCAAACAATACAATTCACATAGAAGAAATTGAATTACACTCTAAAATTAGTTACTTTAAAAAATTATACCATCCAAACACACTCTAAAAAGTGTGTAACTTTTAATTTCTATTTTCAATTATATAATCTAATTAATATTATCTCCATCACTCCCAGGTTCTTATTTCTCATTTTTCATAGATTATAATAAGAATTCTTATTTGGTTTGATTTTTGGAATGAAACAAAATATCAACCAATAAAATTTGTTGATTTGGTTTGATTGAATTTTTGTAATATAAAGCCAATGAAATGTGAACCATAGGAACCGGATTAAAAACAAGTTAAGCTAAAATTGACATTTTTTTCGAGTACATAAGCTAAAATGAGAAAAATAATA
>Ga0209282_1000997_pt1 | contig 14831 bp, 13 predicted proteins | sample Mtrugardesep15_FD_187529 | JGI IMG/M metagenome (GOLD analysis project Ga0209282, IMG submission 187529) | Root nodule microbial communities of legume samples collected from California, USA - M. trunc garden sep15 (SPAdes) (version 2) | ecosystem: Host-associated > Plants > Roots > Nodule...
TTTTCTCCCCCCCCCCCTCTCTCTCTCTCTTGGGAAATGTATTAGGTTTTATAATGTTCTCTTCTTCTGTTCAGGTAATTAAAAAGGACCATGTTGCCGCTGGACTTTGTTGTATTCAGTTGTTTATGAATTCTTCTTCACAAGAGGAAGCCATTAGACATTTGGAACATGCTAAGGTATGTCCATATTGTTAGAAAGGAAAACTTGGATGATAACATTTTAACTTGCCATATGACATCTATTTTTATTTTTCTCTAAAAACTTGTTACTGTTTTCTTTTTCAAGTTGCATCCTTTACGATTTTTTGTCTATTTACTGTTTTAAGCACACTGTTACAAAAATAAGTATAGAATTTAAAGGAGCATAAGTAGGCTTCTACATGAGATAAGTTCAAACAAGCTCTTCTAAATGTCCCATAGGTTGATATGTGTTGAAGTAATTAATATTTACAAAGGTATAGTTATGAGATTCACTGTCAGTTGGTTTATTGAAGACTATTTCCTGGGTAAAGATCCTGTTAGCTGATCCGACTGTTTTTTTTTTGTTTAACATAACTATTTGCCGAACATGAATATATCATGAACTTGGAATTGATTTTTATTTTTGAATGGCAAATGTAGTATGTTAATTGTTATGTTAGTATTTTTGTCCTTGCCTGGACTTGAACCCTAGATCAATCCTCAAACTCTTTTAATCCCTTATCTCAAACCAGTTGAGCTGCCCCCCGAAATTGGAATTGATTTGATATATTGTTGAGCTGTAAATAGCATGGGAGAATCAGTTTTGAAATCCCTAAATCAAGAGATTAGATTATGAAGATATTTTTCGATGTTTTCCAGAATTAACACTGATTTAATTTTAATTTTGTTTCCCCCCTTTTAGACATCATATAATGTCGTGTACTGTGAATTCGAAGTCAATGTGAATAATTCAGATTCCTTCTCATACTATATATGCATCTGAAATAGATATGTAGTTCAGGAGACCAGACGCCATGGTTTACTTTCTGTAACAACTGTCATCTTTGGTTCTTGTACCTGTGCATCTAAAATAATAACTAAATTACACATATTTTATTTGCCTAACTATATATCAGTCGCTAAAAGCTTGTTACCCTTGCTCTATTTTTTGTTAGTAATTCTGTGTTTTTTTGCTTATTTCTATAGATGCACTTCGATGAAGGGTTATCTGCAAGGCACAAAGGTGGGGAATCTACCAAACTTGTCACAAAAGGTCTTAGAGGAAAAACTGCATCTGAAAAGCTTACTGAAGAAGGGCTTGTCAAATTTTCTACCCGGGTATCAATTCAGGTAATTGGATATACTCAATCTCATTTTTGGAATTCCAAATTAATAATAGACTTGCCTTCGCTTTATGGACAGTATGAAATCTTTGAACGAACATACAAACATTCACTACTTGACTTCTAAGTTGTAGACATGTTTGTGTTGCAATTTTATTGACTTTACTTGGCATCGTCTCTTATTTTAGAAATTCCCAGGAAATATTCCTGACTTCTTAGCCATAGTCATGCTTTTTGGAAAATCACTTATTTTAAATGCTCTGCTGTTGATATATTGTCATGAGTTTTGTTAATGATATCCTGTGTTTACTCCTCACAATTTCTGTCGATTTATTGTATTTTGTAGGTTGAAGTTGTTAAATCCTTTAATGATTCAGAAGGACCACAATGGAATCATTCACTTTTCGGGAATCCCAATGATCCAGACACTTTCAGGTTTTTGTAAATTGTTTAGCTTAATTACTTTGTAACTTTGACCATCCATTTCTCTTTCTTGGAGTCTGTTTGGTATTTCTTCAATTTTGTGGATGTATCTTTTACAATTTTTTGAATAAAATCATCTTGAGTTTGTCAACCCATTTTTTTAGAGGAGACCAAACTAATCTCAAATTAACAAATCTAAAAACACAAATTGACGGTTGAAATATAATACACCTCCTCAAGCAAAAGCCATGTGGACTTGATTTTTCAACAATGCTCAGGACAACCATAGCTTATGATGTAATTTAATATGCAATTTTTAAGTCATTTGATGATTTTGGTGCTACTTATTGTCACAGTCCTCTTAATGACTGCTAAAGTTTCATCTGGATTTCTCCACCGTCCTTATTGCATGCATTCAAATGTTTTTTTATTGTTTTATGCACCTATAGTTATTACTAATGCTCCGTACGTTTTTACATTTTAGACGGAGGTGTAAAATTGCAGAGGTTCTTGTTGAGAAGAATTTTGATTTGGCATTCCAAGTGATCTATGAATTCAATCTACCTGGTAATATTGATAATTTACTACAATCTTGTTTTGCTGTCTTGTTGTTTTAACTCCACAAACTGTTATCAGCATACTCAGCTAGATAATTTAATTGTATTAAGCAGCTGTTGATATATATGCTGGTGTTGCTGCGTCTCTTGCTGAGAGAAAAAGAGGCAGCCAATTGACAGAATTCTTTAGAAACATTAAGGGCACAATAGATGATGATGACTGGGACCAGGTAATTTAATTACATTTATTTACTTTTTCTCTTCTGCTTGAAGAAGAGGATTTGTTTCTACCTAACAATTTAATATGACTTGTACAAATAGGGGGCAGTTTTGCAATTATAAGTTTAAATATGTAATGAAAATAGATTTTTTTTTTCTCAAGCAAGTCCTAAGATGGGCCATTGTAACCACTTTGTTATGGTCAACAAGTGAACTTATTTTAAAGAAATTTTCACCAGCTTCAACGATTTTAATGGTGTAGGTCTTAGGTGCTTCAATAAATGTATATGCCAATAAGCATAAAGAACGCCCAGACCGTCTAATAGACATGTTAACTAGCAGCCACAGGTGATGCTTTTTTTAATTTTTCTCTATTTATTTATTTGCCTTCATGCACTTTCAGTTATGTTGTTATTTGGGAGTTCTATACAGAACTGGTTTGTGTGTATTTATAAATCATCAGGACATAGGCATTGCCTAATTCATGTAGCTGACTCACTTAATTTAATTATAACTTTCATATATCCTTTTCTGTATTATTTTATTTGGTTTTCATACAGTTTAGCTTTTACAAATTTTGCTCCTAAACTTGAGGAATTTATGTTGTCTTCTCTTCCTTGTATGTAGTTATACACATTCGTTCCAAAATAATAATATAATAATTAGAATCATTCAGATTCTTCAAATAGGGGAAAATGCTTTTGTTGGTGACATTATCAATCATTATTCATTCACTATTTTTTTTATTTCTATTGTTATTTTTGCCATTGTTCAAAAGAGAATTATACAATCTGTATGCGGCTCAAATGCTTCAATACATCATGTCACGGGCTCTCCAGTAGTAATTCAGTAACCATGCTGACATTATTTTTTTGAATTGGGCATGCAGGAAAGTTCTTGCTTGTGTAGTGTGTGGTCGTTTAAAAAGTGCATTTCAAATTGCTTCGCGAAGTGGAAGTGTGGCTGATGTTCAGTATGTTGCTCATCAGGTGAACTTTTGATCAATTTCGGCATCCTCTTTAGGATTTATTTAAGCTTTGAAACGGAATTAACTAACCAACTCTATCCTACGAAACTGCCTCTATTTAGACTGAATCCTAACCTACAAATGCATAGCAGCATTAGATTGAATTGTCTTATGTATTCTGAACCCACTTCATGAAACTAGGGGGGTTCATACTCTGTCAAGTGGTAATAAATCTGGCATCCAAGATGTGGTGAATGAGTATTTGCTAGAAAATCTAGTTGTCGGAGATTATGGATAACTTACTCTGCCACCTCAAGGCAGGGGTCACCTGGATTATCTAACCTTTCTCTGTAGGGTCACTAATTTTTTACGGCAATTGTTATTCATAGCTAACTTAGTCGAACTGTGATATACTATTTTGTTCTGAATGATAATAATAATGATGATGATGCCTCAAATTAAGAACAACTTTATGACATCTTTTTTCCTCCTTAGGTTACAATTCTATGCTAAAAAAAGGTTGAAAATACGTTCTTTCTTGGCGCAATTTCAATTTTTAAAATTTAAGACAAATTTTAGTGTGAAACAAAAAGTGCTTGTTAACCAAAAGAAAAATCATATTTTGGTTTGGGTAGATAGAATATATGTTATATGTATATCTTATGGGTCGGACCCCTTTGGGTTGTACCTGATTATTAGTTTAACTACATAAGAAGCCTAAAATCATCAAGTTAGTGCATTCCATTACACAGCTTACAGTAACCCTCCCTCCACCTTTAAACAAAGAGGATCATATTTTACTGTTAAAGAAATAACAAATAAAGTTCATTCTTTTAAATTCAGTATTTACGTCTATACTTTTGAATTGGTAATGGCCATAGGATATGTTAAAAAGTCCCAAATCGGACAAAATATGGCCGAACCATGTGTTTACAAGTGGGTGGGCAATCCTCACCTCACAAGCTGGTTTTGTGGTGTTGTGGACAAAATATTGTATCAGAGCCTCTCCTAGATCCATTGAGCCACCTGCTATCAGGTTTCCGCTATCGGGTCATCCACCATTTATATCCACGCACCAAGCCCAATAGTGATGGGCGTGAGGGGGTGTGTTAAAGAGTCCTGCATTGGACAAAATATGGTCTGACCATGTGTTTATAAGTGGGGGGCAATCCTCACTTCACAAGCCGGTTTTGTGGAGTTGTGTTAGGCCTAACCACAATTTCTAATAGGATAAATCCCTATGCCTCTGTTCTTCTCAGTGATGAAAGAGCCCATGTCTCTAACACTCCTACGGAATAAGTTAATGCCAGATTCAAACACTAGTAGATTTAGTAGTTAAAACTTACTCTTTCCTTCTTATTTTTGATGGATCCTACATGCCCTTGGATTATCAATATCACCAGCACCTTGCATATCGGGGTTTTATTGTTTATACTATTTTCATGGCCTTGAAACATCTTTTTCAAGTGTTCAACTTTCTTACCTTTACATCAATGTTGTTGCAGGCACTGCATGCAAATGCACTTCCAGTGCTTGACATGTGTAAGCAATGGTTGGCACAGTACATGTAATCTATCATAGGCAGAATCTGTGGGCTATCGTATGTGCATATTTTGGTTTATTGATGCACCGGATGTCTAGAAAGCAGGAGTTGGATCGTGGTCATTAATCAAGAGAAGCGGATGAAACCAAAGCAATGGGATCAAATATTAATCAAGAGATCTTTTTGTTTCATTGATTTCAAAGCTTCTAGATTTGTTGAAGCATGTTTCTGTGATCTGTGGTATATAATCATCCAAGTTGGTCCAACATATGTGTGGTACTGCTGCCTTGCTAGGTTCGGAGGATCGGTGGAAATAAATCATGTCTGGCTTGAGCAAAAAAGGATGCATTTTTATCCTGGAATCTTATTCAAGTACTGAATTTGGGACCACCCGAATGCCAACAACGTTTATGCGTGAAGGTTTTTCAACCAGCTCAATTTATATCTGTATAATATTGCACTGGAAAGGAGAAATGTACATTGTAAAGCATGATATGTATGTTTTAGTGTAGAATATTTGTACATGAATTTTGAGCGTTTGTCAATGTATCGAAAGTAAGTTGTTGTATAGATGTCATTGTTTTGATTTTTGTCATTAATGTAATTGAGTTTTACACTCTTTACCAACCGTACTAAATCACGGGTAGACCATAATTTGCATCTTAAATATAATTTTACTATAGAGTCAGGATCCATTGGTTCACAATATTCCATATATAGAACATAAATTATAGAGGCGCACAGGATTTATTTCCTATTCCCCCTTTCTCATCTATTTCACATGTTAGTCTTTCAATTTTCTAGAAATCAAGATGCGCGTGAAACCATAGATTCATAAATCAATCAAAGATTAGCCGATTTTACTTTTCTAAATTCTAATTTCTTTTCCATGTGCCTGCCTCTGTTTCATCTTAATAATCCATTTTTATCCAACACATGTTTATTTGTGATTAAAATTCCCACAATGTGAACATCAGAACTCTTAGGTAAAGTTTGTCATCCATTTGAGTCCTATAAGGCTCAAGATATTAGTCTTCTTAGTTGCATGTGGAGGATTTCTAGTTTACACAAACAACAAAATAGTTAGTGAACAATGTTTAGCAAATGAAGACAGAACTCATGATATCCTAGGGTCCTCTCAAGCATAAGGTGGTCCAAACCCTGCTCTAATTCAAAATTAAGATCTCGCAATAAAATACTTTTTTATATTTGTATATTTATATTTATGAAATAAAACATTATCTTGTTTAACAACTACTATATTGTTTTCTTATTATTAGGCATAAAGGATGTTTTGGTCTCTTACTTTAAAATTTTGTCTTTTGATCTCCTGTTAACTTTTTGTTTTTGTTTTTATGGCAGTGCTTGTTAGATATTTTTTTTATTAATGTGTGGCTTAATAAGCATTGTTATGCCATAAATGAATATGTTGCATCATTAAAAATCCAAAAAATGAAATGGGAGACCAAAATGAGGTAATTGAATTTGTCATACAATGGGAAGGAATAAAGAGAAGATAACGGTATTTACATTTGAGTTTTATATACTATCATAAATGAAATGCTCAAAAAGTTAAGAGTAAAAGTTTGAGTTTTATTTTTTTGACAAGTAAAATTGAGTTAATATTTGAAAGATACATGTACTAAATTTTTTTTTAAAAAAAAAATACCACTAAATGTTACTTAAAAAAGTATCATATATTACAACATTTCAAAAACGCATTACCAAATTACTATTAATAATTTAGTAATACTATTTTGATTTTTTTCTGAAGCATGTAATGCTATTTTTATGACTTGTAAAAAAAAATCCGTCAATTTTTAAAAAAATATATTTAATCAGTCGTCAAAATAGTCTTTTTTATTTTATCATCTTTTATATTTATTTTTATTTTATCATTTGATTTCTAAAATGAATATATGATTATGATGACACTTAGAGTCTTCGAGGGTTTTATTTAAATATTAAAATCAGATATTTTTATGGATTTATCTAGGGAAAAATGCTTTCATTTATTGATAAGAAAATAGATAGTTGATATTTAAATGCCTTTTTAATTTATTATATTTTTTATATATGAAAATAAAACACTCATTAGTGTATTTAGCGGTTGAGAGTTTCCACGTTACGTTAATTATATGATGTAAATCTTGGGACATTAGTTATCAGACCAACCCTAGGATATTGAGGGTCGATCTGATGCATCCAAGTTTGATTCATGAAAATGTCAAAAATTTAAAAAATGCCACACATTGCGATGATAATTCGTCTTGTCAAAAGTTGAGATACATTATATCTTGGATTATAAAAAAAAATGTGAAATAGAGGAGTAGAATCCGTTAGTTATTAAGTCAAACAAAAATTCTTTAGTGTATTTTAAAAAAATAAAGAATAAGGAATGATATAGTCGCTTGTGTAGTTAATGAAAAAGTTGAGGAAAACCACTTGAAGTATGACCTTGTGTTTTAATTTATCCTCCATGCTGACAAATCACTGGATCAATAACATATCTATCATCTAAATATATATTAAGTTATCTCTATACATAATTATGCCATTATTACTAGTATATAAGAGCATGTCAAAGCTCCTTGCCACCCTCCCATATATTTTTCTAATGCTCATGGAGATTCACGCAACACAGAGTTGACTTCTTATAATAGAATAACTTAAATGTTCGTTGAAATTCAAGTAAGAAGTTGAATTATTGATTAATAAAATACTACTAATTAGACAAAGAATTATTGGTAATAATTAAATAAATTAGACAAAGCCTTGCCGTATGTGGAATGCGTGTATATATATATATATATATATATATATATATATATATATATATGTGTGTGTGTGTGTGTGTGTGTGTGTATTCCACTTGTATAACAACGTTGATAACAAGTGTTAACTCTCTCTCTCTCTCTCAAGAAATGACGTTGCCATCTCTAGTTAGAAGACGTTCAAGTGGCGAAATAAGGAACTTGGCCTCAATTTCTAGCAGTCTTTTACCAGCATTTGGCACTAATCCTGATGAAGGTTACTTCAACCTAAAAAAATATGTTATTGCTCCCTATGATCGCAGATATAGGTACATATATATTTAATTTGCCTTAATACAATTATTGGTTATTTGTTAATATCCTGTGCTGTGGAATGACAAGTTTGTGATATAGATTGTGGCAAACGTTCCTAGTGGTATTGGTGGTGTACTCAGCATGGGCGTCTCCATTCGAGTTAGCTTTCAGAGAGATGTCAATTGGGTCCTTGTTGATTGCTGATCTTTTTGTCGATGCCTTCTTTGCATTTGACATAATCCTGACATTTTTTGTGGCTTACTTGGATAAATCAACTTATTTCCTTGTTGATGACCATAAGAAGATTGCTATCAGGTGCGTATATGCCATACTTTCTACATCCACACGGAAAAAAAAAATACAACCCACCGTAGTTAGGGCCTTTTCATCCCAACTAGGTGCACCAAGGTATTGACCATGGATTAGACCCTTTGGGATCGCTGAGACTAATCATTGACTCGGCACTGGAAATTTTAATACTGTTGGTGGATTTTTTTTGGTTACTACTATTGGTGGATTAGTTTATATTTGTTGTGATACAATATACAAAGGGAATTTATCAAACTTTTGGGTTGGATTTTTTCGGACGAACAATCCACGACAATAGAAACAATATTGGAGGATATGAAAAATCTTATTTTGATTTTATATAAAATAAAAATAAAAAAAATGTGTTTTAGTATAACATTTTTTCGTTCAATATTACCCTTCACTTCAATATTTTGTATCATTTTATCTTTCATTGCCGATAAAAATGGTGTCGGTCTTTACGCGAGTAGTTATAATTGAATTTAGTTTAATCAAGTATTCGTTGTTGTTGGGGAACAACACTTGATCAGTACGCACGAACCGGATTAGTCGTCCACCATTGATGGGTTGGAAACCGGCGCGAAAGCAAAAAAAAAAAAAAGTATTCGTTGTTGTTGGTTTGTATGTCTTCATTTTGCATCTGTTTGAATATGAAACGTGCTAGTTAATCACTTTGGTTCCCCCTTTTATCTTAACACCAAATAGTTTCTTCCCTCTGTCTTGATTTTTGTCTCCTACATTTACTTTCAGTTTTGTTTAATTGGATTGGACAAGCAATGGCTAAACAATTCAAGGATACCAAAAACTAAGAAATATATACTTCATATTGTTCCTCTATTTTCTCATGATTGTTGCGTTTTCATAATAGGTATGTCAAACATTTACTCTTCCCCATGGATCTAGCTTCCACTCTGCCATTTCAGCAGATATACCAACTTATAGCAGGCAAATCACACGACAGAGGGGAAGTCTTTGGCTTTCTGAACATGCTTAGACTCTGGCGATTGAGGCGTGTTAGTGAGCTCTTCTCAAGGTATATTTACATATGAAAAAACTTAAATTCATTTCTTTAGGATATTTTTGTGGTTATAACTGACATTATAGGTATGTTCTGCTATTTCCCACGTGTTCTGCCATTTGTAACTTTGTAACTAAACCTGCTAACGGTCTTGCAGGCTAGAGAAAGACATCAGGGTTAGCTACTCAGTAACAAGAGTCTGTAAACTGTTATGCGTAAGTAATAAACTAAAGCTTCTCTAAGTATAGATCCAAATAAGAGGTAACCATCAAGTTGTCTAATTTTGGTTTGTCATAGGTTACGCTATTTGCAGTGCACTTCACAGGCTGTGTGTATTTTTGGTTGGCTTTCCATCACAAATCACCCGGAAACACGTGGATTGGGAAGCAGGTAGATGATTTTAAGCATAGGAGTGTCGGATCAGGTTACACTTACTCCATGTACTGGTCTATTGTAACCCTTAGCACTGTTGGCTATGGAGATTTACACGCAGAAAATACAACGGAGAAGGTTTTCAATATTTTTTATATGCTGTTTAACATCAGCCTCACTGCATATATTATCGGAAACATGACAAATCTGGTGGTTCATAGCTCTGTCCGAACCTTTGCCATGGTAAATTATATGAAGATTTTTCATTGTGGTGTAACCCTTGACTTAGCATTGCATTCTATAACACTAACATAGTAACATCAACATAGTTTTATGTCTTCCTAGTGGAAGTTAAAGGAAGAAAACACAATAAGGTTAAGCTACGATTGCTCAGAACATTTATATATTTTAGTTTGCTGTACCGACATTCTCACTTCCAAATCTAATCTGTTACATAGGTAAGGGAAAGAGTTAACATTTGGAAAACAAACAAAAAAAACTATTACATTGCAAAAATTATACTAGAAACTTTAGACTTGCTTGGTTATAAGTGATACTACAAAGGAGTAAAAAAGGGGAAAGAAGATGTAGATCTAGATAGATATAGTATTTACCACCTACATTTCCTAACTGTAAGTTTTTATGCTATTAAGTTTGTCAAGCAGGGTTTAAAATACTGTTAACTGCTTCGTTTCTAAGCAGACATGCTTAGCTTAGACATAATTCTTATATTAAAAATGCCAAGGTTTGAGCAAATATCCCTATATCCTAGTCAACTTTCAGCTTAACTACATTCAAATCTCAATTATGGTTATCATTCTTATATTCTGTTTTTGATGAAATTTTATTTTTCAATTTTTTTGAAATTATTGCCGTGAAATTCTTTCATAACTTTTCTTCTACTTTAAGCTCCTAAGTTCTCTTTTTACACAAAATCTTTGCAAATTAATGAGTTAAATCGTTTTAATTCCCTCAAAATTCACCAATTAAAATATCGAATTTGTTCAATATAAAAATCCCAACAGAATTCTCTCTTTAAACCCTAATATATTTACTAAATATCTGACTTTTAAATTTTTAAAACCATTTTGGTCAAAAAAAGTTTCTAAAATTATTTTATATTTCAAATATATATCATAAACCTCCGGATATGTTAATAGAGTGGAGAAATAAAAATGTAAGGGTTTTTCAGGTAGAAAGAATTGATGCTGATAGTAGATTTGCTTAATTTTCAAAATAGAGACTAAAGTAGCTAAAACACAAAGTAATGAATAAAATCGCTAATCTAATCTAAAAAGATTAAAAATGAGTCAAAACTTCTGCAATAAGAAATACTTATATTTATATGCTTCACAGAGGGATGCCTTCAACAAAATATTACAATATGCGAGCAAAAATGGACTCCCAGAGGGTTTGAAGGACCAAATGTTGGCACATACACAACTGAAGTTCAAGACAGCAGAGTTGCAACAAGAAGAAGTGCTACAAGACCTACCTAAAGCAATTAGAGCCGGTATTGCTCAGCATCTTTTCCACAACGTAGTTGAAAAAACAAATTTATTTAAAGGAGTCTCAAATGATTTTATATCCCAGATGGTAAAGCTTCTTTTTTCTCTCTCTTAACAATAAAATAGATTCTAACATTTCAACAACTAAACATGACATCCGTCACTACACAGGTATCAGATATGAAAGCAGAATACTACCCGTCAAAGGTTGACATCATCTTGCAAAATGAGATGCCTGCATATTTCTACATTTTGGTATCTGGATCAGTGGTAAAACATCTCTATCTCTATCTTACACAATTCATACTCTAGTACTGGATTGAACTAGTTAGCTGTGGACTGAACCATTTCTAATCGCAGGATGTGTTGATATTAAAGAATGGGTCTGAACAGGTATGATGGAATCCAAACAGACAGTTGATTTCAGAGTGTAAGTAGCAAGCATGTCTAGAGTAAATAAGCAGTAACTGCTAACAACTGGTGAGACAGTGACTTAGAGAAACATGATTCAAGAAGAAATAAAGACAACCAAAAATCCATCCCACTTAGACAATAGAAACTAAAGTAATTCATTTAAAATTGAAATTAGAGAAACGTTGCATATATTATAATTTCTAAACTATGGAGATCGGAAAGTATCTCGTAGACCTCCATAACTTCAAAACATATTGCATCAACCTGAGGCAGAAGTCATTTGGGAAGGTCGTGTTTGCTTTACAGAATGAAGTGTTTACCATCTTCAACCACTTCCGATCAACCTGCTGAAGCAAACACATCAAACTACGTTAAACTCTTTGAGCTGTGCCTAGAGAGCATCTTAATCAGACATGTAAATGGAACAGATGGTCGAGCTAGGTAGTAAGAGATACAGGTGTACATAGAAACAAGACATTTAGAGGGCTAAAAGTAGAGAAATAAAAACCAATGTTTAAACAAAGTATTTGCACCTCTTAGCTAATGGAAATTCTCCCATTGCATTGCTAAGCTCATAATTTTCTTTTCAGTTTTTGTTCAAACTAGAACCTGGAAGCATGGTAGGAGAAATAGGTGTGATGTTTAATATCCCACAACCTTATACAGTGAGAAGTAGAAGACTCTCCCAGCTTATACGAATCGATCATCATCATTTCAAGCAGCTGGTGAAACCATTTAATGAAGATGGGAAGGCAATCATCACCAACTTTACTCAGGTTCGTGGATCAGTCATACATTAATAATAGATAGATAGCAAACCACAAACACAAATACACATTTGAAAATTAGCTGCTTAATTCTCATTTTTCAAATTTGAGAGCAATTCATAACCCAAATCCCCACATTTTTCCTGAAATTTCTAAATATACAAGGATATTAAATTTTTAGACGAAATATCCTTGCAAGCCACAAAGACCTCAAAAATATGACCAAATTCCCTTCATACAAACTTCATGTCCACAAGTCCATATCTTTTTATATTAATGTTTGTTTTTTTATTCTACTCAGTTTATGAAGGGCCTAAAAGGCGGGTCACTGGAAGAAATACCGTATGTCACAGAATTTCTGAGTGATTTGGAAGACGAGGTATATCCTTTCCTTTAAATTTCAATCACTAATACTCTTCTTAGCAAAAAAAAAATCACCAAAGCTCTTCGCTGATCTAGTGAGGAGCACAAATTTTTTAGTAAGGCTCAGATGTAAAATAAATTTTAAAAAAAAAAATGCTAAAAAATCCATGGGTATTAAACATCGCATGCCCATAGCTAAACCTTAGAGAAACTTATATACAATTAGTAATTTAGTGTGTGGGAGAAAGATAACGGCCAGAAGTAAAAAGTTATTCCTGAAATTCCAAAAGATCTTGGTTATCCATCAGCTTTAAACCATGTTTTGAGGAAAGGGGACAAAAAAGTGGAGGATAAAAGAATAAAGGCTTATTCAAAACTGAAAATGTCTTCTCAGATTCCCTCTTTTGCCCCTTTCTCCCAAACAGAGCATTCATGTCACCTAATGATGCATGGATAATCACTTCCTTTGAACGAAAGAATCGTGAAAAATACATATATTAACAACTCAAGGACGAAAAATTAGAATATATAAGTATCATGGACCAATTCTCGCAATGGTTTACATTTTTAACAATGTGTGTGTATACATGGATCAGCAAAACTAAGTATACTATTTAACTATGTAGTTTACAGTTCTACATGATAGATCACATAAACCAGATAGAAAAAAATGTTACACAACGACAACAAAATTAAAGATGTTTTACAGTGGATAACATCCCTCCGGAAAATAAAGACTTTATGGCACAGGCAAACAGATTTATTTTAATTTTGGCCACACATTTACATCTGTACGAATCATGTCATATATGATGAACATTGTGTGCTTCTTGCAGCATCAGACACAAAATGAGGGCACAAATGATGACATTTCAAAGTATCATGAAGAAAATCTATATGAAGGTAACCTTAATCCTGTGGACTGTACGGTCAGTAAGGGATGATAACACTAAATGAGTGGGTAGATATTGGGTAGATATTGTGTAGATATTGTGTACATTCAAGGTTTCTGCTAAAGACAGCACCCAGAAACATTTATGAGCATGATTATGAGGGTGTGCATAAAAGAAAAAGAAATTAACTAAATTTGAGATTGCCATTCAAAGGCAGACTTTGTGTTTATCCGTCAACTTACAACAACTTTTATAAATTTTCAACACATACACCACTTAATAACTTTTTGTTTAATATGAATTTAACCAATCTGATCGTGTAATCATGTGATATTACTAAATGGTATACATGCTAAAGTTTTGGCACCTAGTACTTGATTAAATCCCTACCAAGTGTAAGTGTTAGTGTTAAAGATATGTCATATGTGATATGTCATGTGGGGCGACGTGCACAAGATTGCCCCATGATAAAGAGGCACAACACTAATCCTGGTTTATACAAAAAAGTAGCATTCCTTGCCATGCTCATGCTTAAAAGATATCTTTTATGAGAAAATAAAACCAGCTTGATTGCAATCTTAGTTCAATTGAAAACCTCAAACTCTAGATGACAGGAATAACCTAAAACTCTAGATGACAGTAATATATTGATATGGCGAGGTAGCTTAGGTTTGTTTTCTTCAGTTTATTTGCTTAACCGTAGTGTCACACTCACAGCTTGATATGGCTATGAAATGCATAAAAAACAAATCACTGAGATTTTCTGAGATAAATGACATTATTTCCCTGCTTACCTACTATTAACTGATAGGCGCATGCTAAATTAATGCAGAAGAAACAGAAAATTCCAGTCCACAGTCAAGCCTAGTCCCAATTAGAGTCAAAATCCACGGACATCACCCCAACGAAAACATTGAAAATGGAACAACACCAAAGCTCATTATCCTACCAGATTCAGTCGAAGATCTTTTCAGAGTAGCAGGTATGGGTATAACTATCTAAATTCAGTATGCAAGCATTCTCCCAAAAGATTCTGAGTAGTTTCACAGTTGAATAATATTGAAAAAATAATAATATATAATCCAAAAATAGAAATAGAGGGCGGGG
>Ga0209282_1000998_pt1 | contig 14812 bp, 6 predicted proteins | sample Mtrugardesep15_FD_187529 | JGI IMG/M metagenome (GOLD analysis project Ga0209282, IMG submission 187529) | Root nodule microbial communities of legume samples collected from California, USA - M. trunc garden sep15 (SPAdes) (version 2) | ecosystem: Host-associated > Plants > Roots > Nodule...
CATTGCAACTAATCTTACATCTTGATGCATCATTTGACATCCTATAAAAATGTTGTTGTCTGAGAGTTCATGCATTTTTTTATTTCCCCCATGATTACTTTGCAAAAATTCATTCATGTTTAAAGCTTCGTTTTACTGATCATGCTTAAATGAGTCTATTATTGCTATTAATCATGTCTCAGGTATTTCTTAGTAAAATTTAAATCTTCTCGATTATGTGATGGTAACAATCAGTAGTAAAATTCATAAATATGAGCAATGACATCAAATTACTATAGCTATATGTACCACTGCTAATTGAAAACAACCCCTATGAACAGATAGAAAAGTCACAACATAATTCTCACATAAAGAAACCAATTGATGATAACGGAATATAGAACATACTCTTGAAAAGGTGGTTCAAGCTTTTGGAGGATGATGGGTGAGGTTCTTGTTCAAGATAATAAGCCACGCGTGACTCGTTGAAGTAACCATTCTTTCCTGTAATTTAATTTAATGTCATGAGTAGAACCAGTAACTAAAAAAGAAATTAAAACAAGAAACATTAACAAATAAACATTCTAAAAGGTCTTTTAACTCTAAAAATAGACCAAATGTTTGAAGACCATCATCACACAGGAGCAGCACAAAACACAACAAAGTTATAATAAAGCTAACTCAAATTGCCACAATTAAGGGCTAGACATTGACAAAACTTGCACACATTGCTATTTTTACCTTTTCAATATCACCTCATCTTTCAACCCAACAACTCCAAAAAATATACTATTTATAGTTCCACCAATAATTTGGCATCCTTATATTTCAACAATGACTCATTTATTTGTCGTTTATGAAACAATAATTCATTTACTAAGTTATAAAGCTGACGTGCAGGGTCACATAAGTGATGAGAGAAGCTTACCTATACAAGCATTGCATATTTACACACTACACACTTTGACAAAAGTAGCTACTAGAACCATAAAATAAAGGTAAAAGAATATGAAGTCCACATATACCAAAAGTCCATAAAATGAAATTAAAGTTACACTCAAGTTGTTTGAAAATTTCAATTAATTCCTATGAACACACACATGAAATTAAGTGTCAGTAAAGTCTAAGTCTAATATATCTAAAAGGAGCAAGAGGGTTTGGTGTACGTGGAGTTTTAGACCTTCTAAGCTCTTTACAAACATTATCCAACATTCCCATAAAATCTCTCACAATAACAAATATCCTAAGTGGATTATCCTCTTTACTAACATCTCCATGAAAATATTCTGTTATTTCTTTAACACGTGCTATCACTCTATCTTCATCTCCTCTTAACTCCTTCAAATTTCCATCCACATATTGCAAGAACAACTTCATAGACATGACAAAATTATGACTCATTTCATCCTCATGCAACTCATTTTCCACTAGTTGTTTCAGCCTAACCATTCCATCGTATAGATTTGAAACAGAACTAGCAAGAACATCTAAGTCAATTGTTGCTGTCTTTTTAACATTGTACAATTCAGTGCTGAGACCAGACACTAATTCTAGTCCCATTTTTCTGTAATCTTCTTCTTTTTCTTCTTCTGTTCTGTTTTTGTTACTTTTTTGGCTTATTTTTCCCATTATGCTATCTGAAACTCTTATTCCTTCTGAACGAACAATCTCTTGAACAACAAAGTGGAGTAAGGTGGTTTTGCCATCGGTTCCTTTAACATCTGCTAGCTTGAGTAGAGCATCGAGTTTAAATGCTCTTGCACCTCCCCTTATCGTTCCAACATTCATGCGATTTCCTGTTTTGAGTACTGCTTCTAGAAGTTTCAAGAAGAGTCTGCTTGATCTTAGCTCCTTGCATGCCTCCTGGTATATATAGGACATTAACAAAAGGTCTGTGTAAGAATGTTTAAGCCATGTAACACCGACACTTCAGATTAAAAGCGTATCCGACACAGACAAATATGGTTACATTTGAATATTTCACTTTTCAAATTGTTACAGGTCCCAATGCATTTAAGTATATGCTAGCTTCACTAAGTTAGTAGTTCTAGTTTTAATGTTTGAAAATATAGTAATGCATGTCCATGTTAAATAAATAGATCACCAATTTAACATCTTAAACTAGTGAAACTCAGGATGATCTTAAAGTTAAATGTCATTGGACTTGGAAAGACAATTTGAGACTATACTGACTGACTCAAAAGATCTATGAGGCTCCGACGGAGACACAAATCAGACACTGAACACACATTCAATAATAGAAAATGTAAGTAATTAAATTTAACAATATGTATCGGTGTCACGTCAGCGTTGATACTAACATATGTCGGACACCGAACACACCTTCAATTCGATGTATCGTTGTTATATAGATTAATGTCATGAATGATCAATAATGATTTTTATTTTTTGTTGATTCCCATAACCAAACTGTCCTATTTTAGGACCACAATTTCAGAGGCAAATTAATTTTACTTTTTTGAAATTGACTAAATTGATGCTGATATTTTGTTTGCAATAGGACAAAATCATATGGTCAAATATTAATTAAAATTTGGATATATGGTCACTTACCTCTAGCATTGAAAATGAGTTCCTTAGGTGAACAACTTCATCATCAAAAGTCTCTTTATAAAGCATTGTTTCTACTCTTTGAAAGGCAAATGGTACACAAAGTACTGCCCTCACAAACTTTTCGGCGGACCCCAATTCATTGATGTTGCCTTTATAGTTGAAGAGCTTAGACTCTTCTTCCTTGGTAGGTACCATTTTCACCAATGCCTCTAATTGTTGCAAAGACAATCCCTTCCCTGCTTTTAAAAAACAATTTAATAACATATTTGACAATGTTGATTTGACCATAAATTGTCCTCAAAATATGGTATAAAAATTAAAAACCACATGCTTCCACAGTTCTATAAACCAAAGTCATTGTTCAATTTTACTTTATAACAGTAATATATATTATTACCATTACATTAATAATAATTCATAGTATGGGACTAACTGTTTTATTTGCTGCATGTTTATGACAAATTGAACTTTGGAGTTTGGAACATGTTTTTAAATAATAATTTTACCACGTAGATGAGACATAATTTTTATGTGTGACAAGTGCTTATTGTCAATAAATTAAATATGTGACAAGTGTTAATAATTAAATAGTACTTTTACCTTGCATTAGTGCATCACATACTTGTTCAGCTGTCACATTCAGAGCTTTTGAGAGTATTGTTATGTTCTGCAACCTTTTTGGATCAAGTACATGCTTGCTTGGTGATGGTGTTTTACTCTTACTTTCATCATTGTTAATTGAACTTTGTAAATTATAGCCAAAAAGTGACTCAATCATTTCCTCATCCAACCTAATCAATATTCATGATATGCTTAAAAACAGTGAAAAATAAATAAAAATGAAGAACTCATATGAATAAATACTTATAGTAAAGTTGAACTTACTCAAATGAACTTGATCTTAATTTGTCCCAAACCATTGTACGATTTGGTGCAGCTCTTACTTTGTCCCAATGAAGTGGTTTGAGTTTAGCCAATGGTGTACCATCTTTACCAAGTGGTGATTGAGGGAATTGATATGGTGGAGGAGGTGGTGTTTTTGCATTTTTGTTGCTATTTCCTCTTGGAAATGGAGGAGGGCATGGTGGTGGTGGAGGAGATTTTGTAGGGTTTGATGAAGAAGGAGAAAATGAATCTTTTTCAGGACTAAGATTTGATCTTGAAGAAGTTTCTGAATTTATAGGAGAAGAGAAGGTATGAGATGTCAATGAGAGTGGAGAATGAGATGAAACTCTAGATGAAGTTGTTAATGAATGTAAAGTAAATAATGGCATTTTCAATGGTGGTGTTGGTGGCGGCGGCGGCGGAGGAGATGGTGGTACAGGTAGTGGAGAGGAAGTGGATGTTTGTGGACATTGGACAAAGGTTTCATTTTCAATCTCTTGGTCTTTTTGTTTTGGACTATAAGGTGGTTGGTGAGAATCATTTGTGTTTTGTGGAGAACTAGGAAATTGGTTTGGTAATAATGAAAATGAATTTTGAGGTGACAACATAGATTGTGTGTCACTAATGCTACCAGCTGAAGCATTAGAAAGTCTTGTATTTGATTGTGAATCAACAAATGAATGAAAGCTTTCATCTTCTGATGAATCACAATCTTGATGAACAATTTTATCACCACCATCAACACATTCATGTTCATTTTTTACTATTTCCATTTCCACTTCTTCATGAACAGAAACAATTTCCTTAGTAAAAGAACTACTAACATTATTATTGTCACTAGTCTTTGTCATGTTACAAGCATGTTGTTCAACATCTTCACCTAATGCATCAAGATAAAACAGATCTAGTCCAGGATTTAAACTCACCTTGCCTTTTGTTTTTCCTTTGGCATTGCTACAAAGAGGCATTGTTCTTTTTGGTTTCTTCTTTTTGTGATTTGTGAATTTTTTCCTGCAGAATAAGATTAAGCCAAGAGAAATAACAAATGCAGCAACTCCTACAGAAACAAAAACAGCTACTAGTATTCTTTTGGTTCTGCTTTTATCATCATGATGAAGCTTTTTAGGTGGTTGATTCCAATGAAAATGATGTTTTTGATGATAAGAATGAGGATGAAAGTGCATTAGTGAAGGTGTTGGAGCTGGAGCAGGAGCAGGAGCAGGAGCAGGAGCTAGAGCTTCAACTTCAGCTTCAATGTTCTGTGATGGAGAAGGTGATGGTGTGAGAAACTGATCAAAATCAGAATCACCAATGGATTTAGAAGGTACCCTTTTGTGGAAACTCTTTAAACCAAGTAAAGATCTAAACTTTTCAACTATAAAACCTTGTTTCTCTTCATTCTCATCTAAACCTGAGATTTTCTGAACCTGCTTCTTTTCATTTTCTTCTTGTTTCATGTAATAGTTATCATGTAAACTATGAACATGGAAGCTTCCAGCTGCATTGATTAAAGCACCAACACTCAAAATGTGAGTCCTTTGTGATGATGATAAAGGAACCAAGAGTGTGATAATGATGAAGAAGATCATGGTAAGAAGCTGAGAACCACAACTCATTTTCTTTCTTTCTTCCAACTAAAAGTTAATGCAGCTTTCCTCTTATAAAAGCTTGTTTCCTTTTTGTTTTTTTCATCAAAAAAATGAATATTTTTTCATTTGGTTAGTGCTGGTGAATGAAAATAAGATCTGAAACAGTACTGTCTTTAATGCTACTCCAAGCAAAGCAGGGAACCCCTGAACCTTTGGCAGTTGTAGTTGTACCACCAGGCCTTCTTTACTTCCCTGTTCCTACACTCTTATCTCTTCTTACCATTAATAAATTCTACCCTACAATAAGGCACTGTTAATGCATATGCATACTAAACCTGTTTTGGAAAATCTTTCTCTCTTTACACTTTGACTTAATTCTTTTGTCTTGTATGCTTTTTATGATGTATATTTGTCAGAAAAGTTATGCAATATAAGTGTGTTATTATCTATGATGCACCGGACATGACATGGACATACCGACACAACTAATTCTTTAGAAAATTACATAATTTAGTGTAATTGTGTCGGTGTCAGACACTACATGTGTCTGACACGGACACGCCTTATCCGAGGAGTGTTCGTGCTTCATAGGTTATTATTTATTCTACTTTTTTTGTGATCATATAACACTCTACCAACATTATAATTTGATTGTTGATGATTCAAAAGGTTTAGTATCTGAGAATTGAGACATGATCTTTGATGTTGGATGATAAAACTTTTTAGTACTTAAAAGTTATTTAATCAAAAAATTGTAAATGTGGTCTGCTGTGGGGTCATGTTTTGTTGGACTTGCCTAACACCATATACAGGTGATTCTATAAGATTTCTCCAACCTCTTATTTATAAATCAACATCAATGGTTCGTAAGGTGGGGACAAATTTCCCCTCACCATAGAGAAAACAAAATATGTTCTAAATTTATGCATTTAATGGTTTAGATTTATTGCAAAGTATGTTGTAAAATTTAAGAAAAATGTATGTAAGGTTTAGTTGACAATAAAAAATGTAAATGTTTAGATTCACCTAATTAAATATGCCAAACTTACTAGGAAACTTTTCTTCAACATTTCACGTGAAGACATATATGTAAGGCTAAAAGCAAGATGTTGATTGTTTAATAATGAAAGGCCAAAGAGAGTATTTGTCTTCTTCATTATGTTTATTTTTAATTGATTGTTCACTCTCAAGTGTGTTAATTTTGTATTCTTTTATGGTTCAAAATAAGTTATTTCCCATTCACATGTTAGTTGGAAGGGATTTTTTTAAAAGAAAAATGGATTAGAATCATTAGCCACTTGAGTAGCTCATAAGCACTAACTAGAGAGAGAAGGAAAGAGTGAGGGTTAGAAAGTGGAAATTTAGAGTCAAATTAAAAACAGCATGCACATATACTCAAGTTTTGCCATCTGCTTGCAAAACCTGCTGTGTGTCGCATTCTCAATTAATTTGTGTTGTTATGGTATTCAAGAAAGCAAATCAAATGTCCCTCGGTCCAAGGCAATGCAATTATTTACTATAGTATATTTTAAAGAGTGATAAAAAATAAAAATAAAAAGTATTCTTCTTACCATATATCTAAGCTTAGTTTATTACAATAAGGGTGTGTTTGTACCAATCTTTTGTATGAGCATGGGTATTTCTTGTTTTGCATTTAATCTGATATGTGGATTGTTAAGGGTGTGTTTGTACTTCAGAAAAAAGGGTGCCCTACTACTTTAGCATTACACCAGGCATCATAAATTTTAAATAAAATTTTAGATCACAGTTGTAATAATCAGAATTTGATGAGTTAATTGATATAAAGTTGGCTTTATGGTTGGAAATTGGAATGCTAAGTTAAAGAGTTGGTGATATGGAGATTGAGGATTAATTTGATCTCCACTCTCAATAAAATATTAACAATACTAATATACTCTTTAAGGAACAAGTGTATAAATTTAAGAATATGGTCCTTTTGCATAATTGTGATCATAAAGGCAAAAAATCTTGACATCCTGGACATAATCACAAGAAATATTATTTGGTACCGTGAAGTTATGTTTTTTACTAGGTATATTTATTTTAAAGTAGTTAAATATAAAATAATGATATGACATTAAGTGATTGATATCTGATTCGACAAGACGGGATATGAGATTTACATTCTGATGGTTGTTGCGGAGGCGTTGAGGTCGCCAAACTTTGAACTACAACTCATTCTCTTCCGAAGGGGGATGGTATACATGCAAACACTCAGACTAAGTATAAATGCGTCAAATATATGCAAGTTTTTTATGGTAGAAAAGTGTACACCTGGATGGAGTCTATTGGATTATGGTTTTTGATCTTTCTAACCCTAATCTGAACAATTGTCCTGCAGGGGACACATGTGCACATATTAAAGAAAGCTAACATTGAATTCGGAATGAATGATCCAAATTGGTTTTTGTGGTCATGATCTAATAGAAGAATCCAATCCTTTGAAAAAATGGATCTTAATCTGGTCAGAAACAATATACAACAAAACTTCTAGATACTACTTAAAAGAGTATTCATCTAATCACAATTGTGGATATGTTTTATAAAATCTCATGTGGATGGGACCATTCTATTAGCATGTGATGAACCTTTAGATATAAGTAAAACAAACTCTTAAACTTGAGGGCTGAATAAAGTTTGGAAGTTGAAATAACATTGCAACAACATCTTTGATCAAATATTACAATCCTTGTGATAATTTTTAAGTGAAGAAAAAAGGGAAAACTTCACTAGAAAAGGAACGAGGGCCCATGATGTGTTGAAGCTTCAAATGATATATAATTGAGGTCCGACATTAACAAAGAATATTGCAAGTGTTGACAGAGTATATGGGACAAGAAGCAAAGGGGTGAAGAGAAAAAATAGAGAGAATCCTATGCAAAATATACATTGTCTGTGAGAAATAATTTTATACACAAAATTTAATATGCTTCATGGTTTTTTCTGCATTCCCCTTGATGAATGAGAATAATTTACCCCTTTTAAATTCTTCAAAAATGTTTTTTACCCCTTTTAAAGAAAAATCTCTTTTTCTTCATCTTTATTTGCCATTGCCAAATCACTAGGAGGCAACATAGGTCTCACCTTATCTTTGGGTTTGTAAATTGAAACATTCCAATTTTTTGTTTACGTTCTTTTCTTATGAAAATTTATTTTTAACATCAAAATTATGACTGTTTTATCCCAACACGACTCAAGGGTGAGGTCTTTTTACAGTTAATATTTTATGTAAAATTTATTGTTGGTAAATTATAATAATTGATTTTATTTATGATTCCATTTTTTTTATAGATAATAAAGCCAGCTCATTCAATCTTTGCTGAAAAATTATCTATCTTACAAGATTTTATTAATTGTAATTTTAAAAAACTAAGTTCTGCAGAAACAACACTTATCTAAATTGTTAACATTATCCTATGAGAAATAAAAGCATTTGGAAAAGAATCAATTCTTTTTACATAATTAAGCATGTCAATTGTTGGAAAAGTTTCTAATTGTATAATTTATTTTAAGATGTTTAGTTCAGTAACTAAATATAGTCCATCAATTTTTGAGTTTTTGTTATGTCTTAATGAACGTGAATTTTTAACTTTTCATTAACTACTAATATCCTTAGATTGAAATATATTTTCAAAAGCAATATACTTATTAGAAATTAGAGCATTTTCAAAAAAAAAACAAACTATATTTAAAAAAATAAATAATGTAACTAGACCATTCAATTGTTTTGTAGCATCATCGATACAATATCCTTAGATTGAATATTTTACTAACTAAACTTAAACTTACTGCAAACAATATTTCATACCAAATAGTCATTAACATCGTCAAAGGTTTTTCCAAATCAAGCTTGAAAGCAACATCACCCTTCTTCTTAGACTTCTATATGTCGTGAACAATTTCTTGCAAATAATAACATTGTCAGAGGTACCATTGATATATTCAAAATAGTTTCTCCACAACAAATGAACTCGACGAGCAATCTAGAATACTAGTTAAATTCCTAAAAGGAGTTCTTAATTGACAAGTTTACGTGTAACATTCTTTAAGTTTACGTGTAACAATGCACAAGTGTGCAAAATGGAAAATTCTATTAAGTCGGGGGAGATATGTATACATCGTTTTTTCAATGTCGGCCGTAAGAGTATTATTCTTTGAGAGTGGAGGTTGTGTTTCTAGTAGCATGGTTTCTTCGAGTGGAAATGAACTCCCTTGCATGTAGTTTGAGATTACATTACATAAACAAATGAAATAACTAACCATTACAATACATGTACACCAAGCGTCATCTAAATCCTAAGAAAGACTTTTTTTTTATAACTTCCTTGATGTATAATTTCTCTTGTGTAACTTCTCTTTTGAATTTGAATCCTCGGCACCTACCGATTGCGTAACTACTGCTCTTGAAACTTCTTGAGCAATCTTTGAGTGACAATTTTCGAAGGTTACATCATTTTAACCTTTAGAACTAGAATAACAGTTGTCTTCAACACTTTATTGTAGCTTCCTAGATACTTTTGATTCCAAATCACTCCTCCACTCGAAGTATGTATCACTTGAAACATAAGTTTGAATTTTTAGTGTAACATGTACCCTTACAATAATGATAGGGACCAATAATGGAGTCAATGAGAGGACGAAGGCAGTTAACAAGGACTTTGGTAATAATTTTGTAGGCTAAGTTGCAAATGCTTATGGGATGGTCAACTTTAAAGATGAAAGCAATGAGAGTTTCAGACAGTGGCGGAGCCAGGATTATTGTAAAGCCCGGGCAAAAAAATTTGCAACACATTTTATAGAAGTTTACATAAGAAATTGCAAGCAAATAATCAAAAAATCTAAAGAAATTGTCCAATTTATAGGGGTTTATATAAAAAATTCATAAAAATTTACACAAGAAATTGCAAAAAAATTGGCCCGGAGCCCGGGCGAGTGCCCGGGGTCGCCGGGCCTTGGAACCGCCACTGGTTTCAGAGGGTCGAAGTAACCAATGGTGAAGGCGCTATGCACAAGGTCGAAGTAACAAGTGAGGTCTCCTATGTGCCAATATTACTCGAAGAAAATACATTGAATGTCATCAAGACCAGGAGCTTTGAAAGGTTTCAAGAGTTAAGGGCTAAAGTAACTTCTTCTTTAGTAACCAGTTTAGTGAGGGAGGAGATGCCTTTTGGACCAAAGCGGGGATGTATGATCGTAGGTAAATGTATTATTTCATGGTTGTGTATTCATCTTACATTATCAAGTATTATTAGTGTATTCAACTATAACTAGTGAAACTAAGAGGATAATAATTTTAACAAATTAACATTATAAAGTATTATTAGTGTATTCATCTATACTAAAACTATAAATGTATTGTGAAAGATGTTGACACAAAAAATATGAAAAAAACAGTTAATATTACAATATAAATTGGAAGTGACTTTAGTTTAAAATATTACCTTCTGTGAGGTTGGTAACATTTTCACAACAATCAGTAACTTAGCAAGACATTTTTACATATGCCATATGATCAGGGGGAAGCTCCTATATATTAGTTTGGCTAAATTGTATTTTTGGTTCCTTAACTATTTAGGTAGTATTGGTTTGGTCCCTTAACTAAAATTTGATTTATTTTGGTCCCTTAACTTCTCTCTGTTACACATTTTGGTCATTTTCGTTAGTTTTAATTCAAAAACGTTAGGTTTTCTTCATCTTCTTCTCCTCTTTTTCATCTTCATATCATCTCCATCAACATTCAACAACAAGAATCCCAGAAAAATTTCAGAAGAAAATGAAGAAAACCTAACGTTTTTGAATTAAAATTAACGGAAAGGACCAAAATATATAATTGAGAGAAGTTAGAGGACCAAAATAAATCAAATTTTAGTTAGGGGATCAAACCAATACTAATTAAATAGTTAAAGAACAAAAAGATAATTTAGCCTTATAATTATTATTATAGTTATGATAGTAGTATAGTATATATTCGAAGCTAAGTATCCAAAATGTGGCCTTTTAATATTTCAAAGTCAATAATGACTTTGTTACTCTCATTACTCGTAGCTTTGTCTCTAGCATAGTTGGAAAAAATTTCTACATCCTGATTCAATTATGCAGCAAACAATATATTACTAGATTACTACTAGAGGTAACACATATAGGGTCTTTTTAACTGGTGTATGCTCTAATTAAGGAAAAAAATATCTGCATTAAAAATATGTGTACTTTTAAAACTTTAACTACACAAGTTTCAATATACTCATTTTATATTTGGTTTTCTTAATTAATGTCTCATGTACAATAGTTAGCATTTTCTTACAATATAAAACCAACAAACAAAATAATATACCCTCATTCAATTATACTTCATTCTAGTTCAATTTCAAACAATCTAAAATCATTTTTAATAATATTGTTCCCAAAACCTAAAAGCTAAAATCAATTTGAATTTCAATATAGTAACCAAAATTGTGCCGTCCTTTAGTGTTTTAATCATAATAATCTAGGCAATTTCAATATAGTAACCTAACGATAAACACAGACCAGTCATCCCTAAAACTAAAGATCAATTTATCATGAACAAGTACGAAGGGCAAATAATGATTAGAGGCTAAAACTGAGGTTAGGAACCATGAGCAATTAATCATAATAAGCAAAATGAAGAAGAGAAGCTTAAACAATAAAAATGATTTCAATTAAAAAGGGAAAAGATAGACGAGAGACTAGAACTGGCCTAAAACAAAGATGGATGTTGTGTTGCGTTGAGAGCAACAGTTGGTCTCTATTGGGGGACGGTGGTGGGTTGTCGTCGGTGGTGGGTGGTACTTTTGTAGTTGTGTTTGTGTGCGTGCAATAAACGAGGGAAACGTTGTTGTGTCGTGTTTGGAAAAAACATAAAAGATATGCGTGTTTATGCACTGATGGGTTGGGCTGGTGGACTATCAGAAAAAGAAAAAAAAATTGGGTCTGGAGTGGTGTGGCACTTGCCATACCGGACCTAGTTCACGTCCATCCCTAGTCACCTCCTTCCATGTCAACCATCATGTATTTCGAAGCTCCTCTTGTGGCTAAAGTTGACATTGTTTTCAAGTGCATTAAATCGTTTTCCAAAGATGCATCGTGTCATAAAAATGTTTTGCGAGCCCAACACCTCGTATATGCATTGTGTGGAGAAGGTTATGTTGTGGCAAAAGATCTTTTATGTATTATTACTTCAATGGGTAACATGTTGCTAGGCGGAAAATTTCCAATGAGTTTAACATAATTTGTAGTGTATACAGCCTTGACACTGTTATTAAAGTCTGATGGTATAATATGTCATATTGTAGTAGGTATTATTTAGAGGTGTCTGGTATCCAAGGTTGCTATGATATGTGTCGGTAAAGATGTGGCTAAATGTCTCCATGATATACAATTTGGTGTCGAAGTACCAGGTGGTGCAGAGGCCACTTTGCACAGTGACAACAAGATGTAGAGCTAGCGGCATAGAGATGGTTCTTTGGCTATGCTCACTGTAAATTTATCAAATGTTTTAAATTTGGTAGACATGTCGGTACTACCACGTGAGATGATGGTGACATGTCCATCTATTTCTCTATGGGTTTAGTTTCTTTATGGCCAAACAAGGAGGTTATATATTGGGGGTAAACAGATCATGTTAGCCACTAGAGTGCAATAAGGCGATCTGTTGAGGCCATTCCTTTTTGCTCGTGTGTTACACCCTTCTATTCATCATACTAGAGGCACTTGCAAGCTTCTTATTCATGCTCGGTATATTGATGATGAGACTATTGTATGGGGTTCATAGAAGGTGGCCAAAACACTTTAAATCATCTAAGATTTCGAACAAGGATCGGACTTTGAATTGAATATTCGTAAGTCAAAGATCTTTTGGGCTTCATGTGATTACAGAAGCAACGTGGGGGTTTGTTTCCTATGGAAAATAGGAAGCCGACATTGGAGACGAAATCTCTCGAATGGGATGTTAGTCAAGATGCAAATTTTATAGAATGGATGGCCATGAAGAGAGCTTCCAAGGATGTTGAGTTAATCCATCTTCTTCCACGGATAAGGGATCCTTAGAGCGAGCTTCTTCTACTTCTATAATGCATAATATTGCAAAAAAAACAATTTAGGGGGTGATATATTGTTTGATAAAGAGTTGTGAGGAATGGTAGACGACGTTGTGGTAGGTAGAGGTCCCTTCTTTGGGGAACTTTAATTATGGGTGGCTTCTTTACGTATTAAGGTTGGGGGTTAGGTTTGTACTTGGCAATACAGGCTTCCTTGTATGCTTTTGTGGCTTCTACGACCCGATGTTTGGTGCTACAAGATCTTATATTACCATAAAAGGCTTAACATCATAAAATAAAATAAAAACTAAATATTTATTTATTTATTTATTTACTTATATCTATGGTTTTCCCATCATAATTTGTTATGGAGAATTTACAGAGAGGTGTTCCGACGCGTCTCCGATTACAAGCATGACATGTAAAACGTGAGATGACATGTCCATGGTGTGATACGGTTGTTGAGGATGATTGGCATGCTTTTGTGGATTGTACGGTGGCGCGTGAGAGTTGGTATTGGGCAGGGCTTTCGACTGTGTTGCAACCGCGAGTTGGAACAGTGAGCAGTTTGACATATTTTGTTTTTTATATATGTCGTTCAGAAAGCCGAGACATTGTTGGTCGGATGGCTTTACTTCTTTGGCAAATTTAGGTTGTACGTAATGATGACATTTGAAATGACGCTCATCACACTTCAACGACCATTGGGAGGACAACACTAGATGCATGACATAAATGGCAAGAGGTTCATAATCAGTCCTCACCAACGATTGTGCAACACGGGCAGCATAAAGTGCAAGACTCAGTTTGGGAGAAACCGAGTGAGACGTGGTTGAAAGTGTAATGTGGATGCCGTGTTCCATGATTGTAACCATATTACATCTTTTGCGTGTTATGTTAGAGACTCCAGCGGGCAATTTATTCGGGCTCAAACGAAATGGCAGCGGACAAATATGACAATTTTGGAGGAGGAGGCAGTAGCCTTACTCGAGGCCCTTCACTTAGTTGATGCGAACATGTGAGACCGGGTTGTCTTCGAGTCTGACTCTTCTACTCTAGTGCAAGCTTTATCGTCTTTGGACTATGGTGATTTGAAATTCTATGTTATTGTTTATAGTATTATTTATCAGTTATCTTTACATTCAAACTTCAAGGTGAAGTTTGTTAGGTGACAAGTGAACATGGTGCTCATACTTTATCTAGGGCGGCCTGTTTTTGGGCTAGTCACCGTATTTTTTATTCTATCCTTTTTGTATTGAACATTTGTTGATTAATGATAATAGTTAATTTTGTTTCAGTCGAAGAAAAAAAAACTTATATCTATGGTCCTAATCCTGCATTTGATTTTTTTACTAATATTATGATAAAATAATATAAAAAATACTAGTCTTTATTATATTATATGGAATTAAAATATCAAATTAAATTTACCAATATTTTTTATTAATATAACATGTCTACTTACTACGATATTTATAAATATTTAGTATCATAAATATGCATTGATTTTTTTTACTGGCTTTATACACAATGTTTTTGTATTAATACTATTTTAAAAACATTAATTTCCACATTAAAATCATGTGAATTAATAAAATATAATATTTTAATATAGTAATATATTAGTGGTAATAAATGTAACCAAAAAAAGATCAGTAGTAATAAAATATTATATAATTTTCAGGGTTAAATATGTTTTTGGTCCCTATA
>Ga0209282_1000999_pt1 | contig 14809 bp, 8 predicted proteins | sample Mtrugardesep15_FD_187529 | JGI IMG/M metagenome (GOLD analysis project Ga0209282, IMG submission 187529) | Root nodule microbial communities of legume samples collected from California, USA - M. trunc garden sep15 (SPAdes) (version 2) | ecosystem: Host-associated > Plants > Roots > Nodule...
TATGGTAACAAGCCTAGGAAACACATGATTTCCAGTTTCCACCATGGTAGAAGTAAAACAAATTATTATGTAAACCAGGTCTACCGAACCAAAAAAAAAAAAAAAAAAAAAAGTAAATTGTAAAGGTAAGAATTGGAGAGTTTGGAGAACATGTGATTCAACAAATCTTAACTTTTGAGTCTATCATAGAAAGTTAAAGGGAGATAAAAGCAGATATTAGTCACATGATCCAAATAGTATGTATGAAATAAAGGAATGCTTTGTTATGTGGATATCAAAATTCTTCTTAGCTAAAAGGAGAATTGTGTTAAACAGTCGCAACTTCACAAGACTCACAATGTTGTGTAAAACCAAAAAATTAAACTTATGTTTGGTATTACGGTGAGTATGCCAGAATCACGGTGACCCATCCTGATTTTTCAAAGCTACACTTTTCAACTTTTACAAAATCACGGTGATTCTGATATACTCACCGTAATACTAAACATACATTAAATATTGAGTAGTATATAGTCAACAAATAGGATTGAACGAGTGTTTATGCAAAAAAAAAAAAAATAGATAGACTTAGAAATATAACTAATAAATAGTTATTTGGAATAATAACTCTCATAATAGAGAAGATGGTGGAATATCATCTTAGGTGGCGTGGATTTGTACTCTTAAAACAACAACCAGTGATAGAAGAAACACAAATCTAAGACAATGTGACATAATCTTTGTTCACGTAGTTCAACCATTAATGATGCCTACCTCTTCGATAATAGAGTAGTTATAGTTCCGTATAATTCTTTGATAAATTAAGGTATACAGTATTACAAACAATTCTTTAAAAAAAAAATTATTACAAACAATATATATAGTGCTATAGTTAAAATTATAGCAATATCCATGAAGTGAACTCAACGTGGACGTAGCAAGGAAAGACTGTAAAATATCGATTCTATAGTTTTAGAGACAAACAAAAAACTATAAATCAAAACATTAAGAGCCATTTAGTGGTAAATAGTAATATATCTTTCAACCTAACACATGGTATATATAATATAACAGGATTTTATGGTGTGGATTAATTCATATTGTTGATTTGCCTGGTTGTAGTTGTTTATAACTCAAAGAATGCGCAATTTAAAGCCAACAATAAAAGAAGCAAGTTTGGTTAAATAGTGAAGAAAAAACTTTGATAGTCCAAATTCTAGAAATCTAGACCATAAAAGCAAGTGACAAAACAGGCTAATCAAACCCACTTATAATATGTAACCAAAAAAAAACCCACTTATAATCAGTGACATGAATTAAAGTCAATAACTATCTTAATGTGTTATTAAATGTAAACTATTTTTCTGAGAAGCAATCAATTTAAAAACATCAACCCTATTCCAGCACGGATGAAATCTAACACACTTGAAAAGATCGAGTCTCTTTAAATAAGATTTTTCTTTGCTACAAACTCATGCTTCAGTTAATCCAAAGGAAGAATAGATTTCATTTTAGAAATGATTATGTGACGCGGCTACGATAATTCGAGTATTGAAGTCAATCCTCACAAGGCAACAAATTATTTTGACAAAATGTTACAATGCAAATGAACTCAAGACTAGTTTTAAAACTAAGATCATGTTTGGATTGACTTATTTGATCTTATTTACTGCCGTAAGTTTTGTAAGACTGTTTGAGAGAATTTATAAAAACTGGTTTTGACAAATTTCATAAGCTTTGTCACTTTATTTTCACAAGTTCTCGATAGAGCTTAAAAAAACAATTTAATGTTATTTTATCTTTTGCTTTAAAAATAGCTTATGCAAGCTCATACACATAAGGGCTTATGCTATAAGCTGCAAATAAATTGTTAATACTTGTTTATCCAAACATGCCCTAAGTAATGTCAGTGTGCATAATCAAAAGATCAAACATTGTAATCATATCATAATACCTTAGAAGCCATGACCCATCTGCGATCCATCCAATCCTGATGCAGCCTCAACTGAGAATGATGAAACTCCATCTCTTCTTTGAAGCTCCTGAAAAATACAACATACTTGGAGTCCCCAAGAACTTTTGTAACAACACCAACCCACCAACCATCGTTGTAAAAAGCATCAACTTCATCAAAAAATTTGAACTCAGCAACATCATCAGTCTTTGGAGGACGAGGCCTAATATGGCGAATATCCAGTTCCTCTCTCAAAGGCTTAGAATCATCATCGACCAGGGCCTCGTACTCGACGACAAACCTAAAATGTCGCTTTAATTCAACAATGGTACCAAGAAACCAAGCCCCTCTCAGACCTTTTTCATCACTACATGCCTCAACCAGTGCTCCTACCACGAAGTGAAAACCATCCTTCTCCAAGGTTACTGTTTCTTCACCTTTCACCAGCACCTTTTTCTCGATTTCCTTGTGATCCATTAATATTTATAATTAACAAACAATATCAACTATTCACAACATCTAACATGCAAATAAATAACTATTCATTATAAACAATGGAAATTGAAGCTTACCTGGTGTTGAAGTTGTTTCGAGGTGTCTGCAGCGGCGGCCGCAGCAGAGGAGGAAGCACGAGTTTTAGATCTCGTTGCCATGGAGTGGTTGGATTAGGGTTTTTGATTTCAGAGCTGTGATTGCAGAAATGGAAAAGAACACGACAGTGAATGAATGAGAGCGTTTTTATTTTGCTGTTTTGTTTTTTTACTACGTGAAAAGTGTGTATGGACTTTGGCGGGAAGTATTAGAATGAGTTAATTTCATTTTGAAATCCACCGTTACAAATAAGTTCTTGGAAATTGGGACTTTTGTATGAAAGTTAGCACGACTAATGTGAGATACACCTTTCCTCTCACATTTTATATTTTAGATTCATTCATTTAATAATTTATATGATCTTTATTATATATCACATACATTATTTAATGAATAAATTTAAAATGTAAAGTTTTGTTTATAATAATGACAGAAGAGGATACATAAAGTGTATTTTTTTCTTCTTTCAATTGATTTTTTTTTATATGTTTATGATCACTTATGTTAAAGTTCATGCCTTTTACCTTTTGAACCAATTCATTATTAATTTAGGGGTGGTGCTTTGTGTTATAACGGAGTAGTCTTAGTCCAAAAAAATCTTTTTTTTAATAGATAAGCATAATTTTATATTTAACAACTCTAGTAACATATTAAGCTACCTCGAATAAATTTATTTATTTGAAAATTATTATAAATTATCACTTATTTTTTATAAAAGTATAAATTATCATTTGATTGACAAATTTATTCGACGTGTTTGATGATATTATAAGTTGTCAAGACAACACTTATAAAAGATATATGTGAATAATTTCTTACAAATAACTTAATTGTTTATACTTCATCCGGTCCTATTTACAAGAGACAATTGATTTTTTTGGATACATTGAATAGTTTATGTATCTAATATAGAATCTAAACCAAATACATAAATCATTCAATGTATCTAAAAAGTCAATTGGTTCTTGTAATAAAGACCGAAGGGAATATTAAAAAAGACATTGTGTCTTATCGATACAAACTCTATTATGAAATTTTAAAAAAAATAAAAAATAGGGTTAAATATGTTTTTGCTTTCTGTAAATACACCAACATTTCATTTTAGTCTCTCTAAATTTTTTTTAGACTTTTAGTCCCTCTACTTTTTAGTTAACTCATGTCTATTCTTCGTGTTTTTTTATATATGTTTTGAATATTATGACAATCTTTCCCAAAAAAAATGAAAAAAAAATGAATTAAACATGATTTTCTATGTTTTTGGTGCTTAAAAATTCATATTTAATTCAAGTTTTGTTAAAAATAATATTTTTTGGTGAGATTGTCATAATATTCTACCAATTTCTGTATAATTTCATTAAAAAATAAAAAGGTTATACAGGATTGACTAAAAAGTATGAACAAAAAGTGACGTTGAAAAACTTTTGAAAAACTAAAAATCTAATAAAACTTTAGAGAGATTTAAACGAAAAGTTGACAACAGAGAGAAAATCATATTTAACCCAAAAATCTATTATCAATAAGTTTGACTACTTAAAACATTGTCGAGTTCAACTTTCTTAAAAAAATATTATCAAATATGATTATTTTGTGCTGCTTTAATTTATGTTTTACGTAAATAAAATTAATGTTATTCTTTTCTTACCGATTAAGTTTAATATATTACTTTAATAATATTTTATATTATATATATTTAACCCTATCTTAAAATTTATGCCAACTCTGCATTTGGTTTTGACCAAGTGTTTGATTGTTTGATATCTAAGTGACTCGGAGTGTTTTTAATTTCTCTTTGAAAAAGGACTGTGCATTAAGTCCACACATAATCGAACCAAACGATGATTTAAAAGGTTGAACCATGACATTGGACAAGCACGGTCTATATAAAGTGATTGAACTATGATACATAAATTCTTCGTGTCAATGTTAATTATACTTGTAGCTGCATGAGCGAAAAAAATTGGAAAAATCATAGTGAGTGTTTGGTTCAATTGTGGCCAATCGTCACCGTGAGTTTAGAGCTCTTTTAACGTGGTTTTTTTTAAAGCTAATATAGTGCACATGTTCTAGCAATAAACCAATTAAGACCATTGCTCAAAAAAACAAAAAAAAACCAATTAAGACCAAATATTTAATAAAATCCATACAAAGAAAGATACAACCATTTTTTTTTAAAGAAAAGAAAGTTACAACCATTAATGATCATATTATTTCTCATATACCATTTATCGCATAAAATGCATATCTATTGATACCTTGTGAGATCCATGAACCTTGCCGGTAAATGTTAAGTAAATTTTGTCAGCATATTTAACAAATGTGAGCTTGCCGTGAACGAGCATAAAGTTTGTAGGAGATGCAATATTTGTCTCAATTTTTTACCTTCTATTTTAGGTTATGTACACACGCCGGAATTGACTTCTCTAAAATAAGATTTTTTTCACCAACAACATGTGTGTCAGATGCCAGATGGTAAATGTTTAGATTTCTTGACTGTTTTTTTAGGGGTATTCTTTGCGTCAAGATCCTCTCCATTTATTAGTCTCTCAATTTGAAAATAATTAATGGTGGTGATATCCACTTAATGGCATGGTCCATCACATACTTTTTTGTGTCTATCTCTCACCAAATGACTTGTCCATTTATTTTAAACAAATGGAGAGGATCTTAACTCCTATCCTTTAACTGTTTTTTTAGGATTCAATTTTTTGTCGATGCACATAGAAAATTATTTGTTAGAAAATGTTAACCCCTCAAATAGATTTTAGTTACTTCGATAGATCAGTCTCCACTCTCCACAATTGGACGTTAGAATACCTTGGTTTACCGAAAAAATGAGAAACTCTTTCGAAGAGTAGATGATAACTTACGCTTTGTTGGGAAAGTGAAGGTCGATGATGATTACATATCAAAGTGAGCTTTGGATGAGGGTCCTTGGTGAGTCATATCTTTTTGGTAGAAACTGGAAAGACATTTACGATTTGGATATAAACTTAATGATTCTCTAAACTGGTTGTCTAGTGGCTTAAGATTGTCTTCAAAGGTGAAAACAGCATCATAATTTCATGGCAATATTATTAAATTCTAAAGTTTATGAACTCTAAAATTCTCCTAAAAAAAATTATGAACCCTAAAGTTCAAATTTTTTTAACAAAGTCAATATTGTGTGTGTCTTGCGTCTTGTATTAACTAAACAGAAAGAAAAATTACGGAAAGTTTTACCGTACAACCGTAAATTTAAATGTACTAATACTCTTGCTTTATAAATATAGTAATCACTTCATTCTTTAAATGTTGCAATTCTTTATAGATGTATTTCGCGACATTTAAGAGAGACATTCTATATTGTGATAGATTACTAATGTAATTAATGCTTGGAACATTTACGTATGAGTATTCCTAAGAAAATTGATAAGTATATATTTGTTGGATGAGTTCTAACTTATAAGATGAGTCTCTCCAGAGTCCAGCTGTCCAATCATGCTGCTCTCCTTTGGTATTGGTAGGGATATAAAGATCTTAATTGTTGATTCACATGTGTTAATTGAGATTATGCAACATGTGTAAATGAAATTCAGGTAAACTTAGTTCGTGTTGGTTTCAAAATTTAAAACACTTTCTTTACATATGTGCATGGTAGAAACATTTACTACTGATAGAGAATCTTCTTCATATCAACGGGTTGTGGGTGACCCATATCAGTTACGTATGAGTATGCCTAAGATATTTGAAAAATATATCTTTGTTAGATTAATAACTTATAAGATGCTCTCCCGTCGCCCAATCATGGACTCTTCCTTGGTAGGGATGTAAAGATCTTAATTGTTGATTCACATTTGTTAATTGAGATAATGCAACATGTGTAAATGAAATTCAGGTAAACGTAGATAGTGCAGGTTTCAAAATTTAAAACACTTTCTCTACATATATGCATGGTGGAAAAATTTACTACTGATAGAGAATAGTTTGTTAGGCTAACCATGTATGCAGGTCGATCATGGTAACATGTATGCTACTTCTTCAAGTAGCGGGTCACGGGTAACCCATATCAAGATGCAGAGAAACTTAATCTTGATGTTGTTCGTGATATGGGAGGTGGTGATGCAATGGAAGATGGATTTCCAGTAGTGTCAATGACACTTTTGTTCCTGAGACATGTGCAGGCCACGTGTCCCAGGGGTGTTAATGGGTTTGGATAACCCATTCTACCCAGTGATTCAAATCAACTCGAGCCATATTTTTTTCAAACTGGTTCAAGTTCGTGTCTAATCTAATCAAACACATAATGGTTTGGTTTGAGTAACGAGTTTATGATTTCAAATATGTGAACACACGAAACCAAACCATGCTACCAAAAAAGTTGTTAAGTTTTTTTATTTCTAATAATATAGTTTAAGATTTTTATGTAAATTCAAATGTTAAACTTTAAAATAGTAAAATTTATTCTAAATGTTGGAATTTTCATTAAATAGAATGCATGTCATTGTCATGTTGATCAAACACAACTCGCTCATCTTCGGGTTAGGACCCAATTTAATCCACGGACACCCATAACGTGGACAGTCAAATATTGTTAAAATTCATGTTGTGTTTCTTGTCTAAATAACTTTTAACATACATATTTCCAATTATTTCAGGATTAAGGGGGGCTAAAGATCTTTAGCAACTGGAAAAAGATAAATGATGTTGTCATTCATCATGCAAAGGTTGGACGATTAGTCGAAGTATTTGGAATCCTACGGATGGTGAAACTCAGCTATGGGTTGATCGGTGAGGGCAATTTCTACTTTCATAGATTGGTGGCACTAGGACACAAACAATTTCTAGCTGGGAACGATGACCGTTACGGTTGGGGATGTGTGGTTCGTGTCACATATACCCATGACAAGGAAAAGACTACAACGCATTAGCATATCCATTGGGAGTTTACTTACATTTTGCTTAGGCTGAGTTTGATGTAACAAACTTGTTTTACTCTTGGCAACTAAAGCAGTCAGCATTGCAGCGAGCGATGACACTGCGATGACACTTCGGTGACTTTGTGTTGGATGACTTTAATGTAATTTTAGATAAAAGAGAGTGATGATTGAATAATTAAAATAATATATTTTGATGAGAGAGAATTATTAATTAGAAGAGAGATAGAGATAAAGGCATTCAAAGGCACCGGTGCTACCCAACATTGGGAGGAGGTTTAGGGATAGCTTTTTTTAAAATATTTTTTCTTGTTGGGTCCACACTCTTCAGTGACAAGAGGGCATTCACAGTAAAAGTTGCATGTTGAGAGCGTTTTTGAGACCTTGGTGCCCTGACACACTTGTATAAAAAACTTACGCAAGGCAATCCTTCATCACATCAGTACGGTTTCGGGTTACCTAACCCTTTTGTAGGTATCAATGTTGTTACTTTTTTTGTTGCTGTTTTTTGTTTAGATAATAAGTAATACGATTAAGTGTAAACAACTGTGTTTTTTGTCTCCCATATATTTCGTTCAACTGATTTCAGCTAAGAGATAAGGAGTTAAAGTTCTTGGGTTTAAACCCGAAAGAAGGAGTAAATATCAATCTAACAATTAATTACTAACATTTACCATTCAAGAAAAAAATTATATCTACAATCACAAGTCTACCAACACCTCCCTACTTATACCCTGACTGTTGTAGACTACAACTGAGATATGTTGAACTATTACCCTGATCCATTAAATGGATGCAAAAGAAAGACAATGGTCTAGTGATTTCTTTTAGACAGATTCTTGATAATGGTCTGGTAATTTCTTTCAGACAGACTATTGATAATTTGACCGATGATACAAACAGAATTTTATTTTCATGATTCCAGGGGGACTGGTTTTTCTTTAATCTCTTGCTTCTTTCAGCATTCAAAACCTCAACACCAACGCCTGAAATAGTAAAAAAAAAACTTGAGGTTACAACAATGAAGTCAAAATTCATTTTTGCTTGCTGAAGAGTCAAGACTGCATGGTTTAGTAAATTTGAAAGGCAGTGATATATCGTTTGCTTTTTATATTTACGGTAACAAAGGGGTTACTAAGACATCATAAACCTTGACATTCTAGCCACCATAGCGACAACATATCACAATTCAAGTATCGATCAACAATATTAATAATTTCTCACTAACATGAGCAAATGCTACAGAACTAGTAGTTGTGCGTAATTTTCAAATATTGTGCACAACATTGACAAGCAAGCCAGAGATGATTTTAAACTACTCATTCTATCAATGTGTAACACACAACTACCAGGAGAGTCGAGAAGAGATAAAAAAAAAAGCCTAGGAAATACGATTTTCACATATAACAATCCATGGAAATACATGATTTTCATTAATAAGGTAGAAGTAAAACAAATCATTGTGCAAGGCTAGTCTAGCAAACAAATGATAATGTAATTTATTAAGGTAAAAATTGGAGAACATATGCTTCAACAAATTTTACCTTGAGTCGGTCATACAAACTTAAAAGGAGATAAATGCATGTGTCAATCATACGATCCAAATAGTATGGATGAAATACAAGAATGTTTTGAGTGTTTTATGTGATATCAAAACTCTTCTTAAGCTTAAAGCAAAATTTTATTACAGTCACAACCTCATAATAGAGAAGATGATGGAATATCCTCTTAGCTGGTGTGGTAATGTATGGAGAAAAGAAAGACTGTCAAGTATGGATAATGAGTCCGAGACTAGATAGGGATAATACAATAGTTTTTTTAGATAGAGACAGCTAAAGATACTACAGAGTACAGATAAAACATCAAGAGTTATGAAATATCTTTAAACCAAATACATGGTCATGTATAACATGATTTTATGGTGACGGTTAATTCATATTGTTGATCCTATACGGTAATAAAAGACTTGATAATAGGAAAAGACTGTTATAGCTGTTTATTCAAATTTCTACTTAGATTTACTAGTATCTTTATGCTTACCCCCACGTATTACACAAACTCCCCCCAAAACCATTATCTCAACCTACACATCATTCTCTGCAGAGAATGCGCAAGCCAACAATAAAAAATGCAGAGCAAGTTGGGTAAGTACTGAAAAAAACTTTGGTAGTCAAGAATCCAGAAATCTAGACTGTAAAAGCAAGTGACAAAGCAGGCAAATCCAACTCCGTAGTAATCACTTACTTGAATTTAAGTCAATAACTATATTAATGTGTTCATAATATATGAACTATTATCCTGGAAAGCAATCAATTTAAAAACATTGACCGGGTACATCACATTCGTATATGAGAAACCACAAGTTTATAAACATCAATCCTTTTGTCCCAAGACGTAGCGAGGGTAATTCAATAAAAACATTCCATGAGGAGAGTATTGAAGCCAATCCTCACAAGCCAACAGATTATTTTGACAGTATGCTATAATGCAAATGAACTCAAGTCTAGTTTTAAAAGAAAGTGTCAATGTTGACAATCAAAAGAACAAACATTGTAATCATACCTTCGAAACCATGACCCATTTGCCATTCATCCAGTCCTGATGCAGCCTCAACTGGGAATGCTGAAACTCAATTTCCTCATTGGAGTTCCTGAAAAAAACAATATACTTGGAGTCCCCAAGAACTTTCGAAACAACACCAACCCACCACCCGTCGTTATAATAAGCATCAACTTCATCAAGAACTTCAAACTGAGCAACTTCAGCAGTTTTTGGTGGACGAGGCCTCATTTGCAGGATATCAACATCCTCTCTCAGGAGACTTGAATCCTCATCCAGCAGGCTCTCGTACTCGACAACAAACTTACCTTCTCCCTTCACCTCAACAAGTGTGCCACAAAACCAAGCTCCTTTAAAACCCTCTTCATCACTGCAAACCTCAACCAATGTCCCTGGCTTAACCTCAAAATTCACATTCTCTTCCGTCACAGTTTCATCAACCTTCACCGTCACCTTTTTCTTGATGTCACTATCATCCTATAACATTAATAATTAAAAACAATATCACCACTCACAACATTTAATTGCAAGCAAATTAAGTTAAATAACAATAACATATGGCATGTTTGGTTTGGCTTACTTGAGCTTATCTACCCGCATAAGAACTTATGAAAACAGCTTCTGACAATTTTCGCAAGCTTTTTTCGGCTTATTTTCATAAGTTCTCCAACATAGCTTATAAAAACAGCTTATAGCATATACAAAAACAATTTAGCTTCATTTCATCTCTTCCTATAAAGATAGCTTATGTAAGCTTATGCATAAGCGCTTATCATAATAAGCTGTTCATCCAGACAGGCACATAATAACACATGCAAATAACAATGCAACCCTAAAATTCAATCTAAACGCGATAAACAACAGAAATTAACCCTAGAATTCAAACCCTAACCCACCTGTTGTTGAAAAGGTGGGACCCATTTTTCATGCATCCATTCACGGTGAAGTCTGAGCTCCTCCTTGTTGAACACGATCTGCTCCTTCGAGACTCTGAAATACACTGCAAACCTTCCATCCTCCAATTCCTCAGTAATGTGACCCTCCCACCATCCGTCATTGTGATACGCATCAACTTCATCGCCGAATTTGAACACCCGGTTGGTCTCCGTCGGAAGAACTGGTCGGAGCTGGTGAAGCTTGAGTGATTCTTTGAGACGCTTTGTACCTGCTTCATCTTCCATCAAGTTGTCGTACTCGACCATGAACTTGTTGTTGGCGAGACGGCGGACGATCTTGCCGGTGAACCATGAGCCGCGGAAACCGTCGTCGTCGGAGCTGATTTCGACTAAGGTGCCGGGTTTGAAGAATTCGGAGGCGGCGGAGGATGAACGGGTTTGGGATTTGGGTGCCATTGGATTGTGGGATTAGGGTTTGTTTCACGATTGCAGAAATGGAAAAGAAGAAGAGTGAAGTGTGAATGTGTAAGAGTGTGTGTGTCTTTGTATAGTGTTGTTTAGCGGGAATTAAGAATGTGTTTATGGCTTTACTATGCTATCTTAATTTCATTTTCAAATCCACTCTTACTAATCTACCCTTGTTTTCATTTTCTGGAGAACGACTACCACTGCTAAATCCACTCCTTAACAATATTTTCCAAATTCATTATACTACTAGTATATTTTTTTCATTATAATACCATTCTTCATTTAATTCGTGTTTGTTTGATATTGCGATAAGTTTGAGCATCGTGATCAATTCAAGCTATGGTTTTAGACCTCAAAATTTTGAGAAAAATTAAACGTACAAAAGTTCGATTCAATTATAAATATACAAGTGATTTTGGACTCAACAATCATGTGTATGGATGTGCTTTAGAAAATGTTGATGGAAGCTGAAGTTAGTCAAGGTCGATTGAGTTTCTTTAACTGTGATTACCTTGCTAAGAGAGGAACTATGTCCTTCATACGTGGATTCTCTAACTACTATGTTAGAGCGTTAAATACGACTATGTTTTTTGAATTTAAGCTACACTAAGAAATGTATAAAGAAAATAAGAAAGATAAAGACATAAAATTGTGAAATAAGTTTGTTTGATTGATTGAATGTGTTAATTACAATATATGAACAAAGTATCTATCGTGTGACTATTGTCTACTGGCCAAACAACAATGCCTACAGTGAGTAACCTATATTTGGCTAATTTTCCCGAATGTTGCTTGATAGCTTCCTTGGTAGTGGAATCGTGGTGCCCTACGTTAGACTTCAATTTTCTCTCATCGACATGATTTGTTGACAAGGTCACTTTGTGTGCAACTCCACTACATATTGTGTCTCTTCCCTCCTTCTTTGAAATGGTTATTGGCGTTGAGAGCAAAGATTGTGGATAATGCAACATAGTCTCGTCCCACTATGCTTTTAACTCAGTTCTAAGCCTTTGACGATCCACATTACGAGTTAGTAACTATGAGCAAGAATCAAATGTCTCATTTGGCTGCTCTAACATCGTATATCCTTCACTCAGTTGAGGGCCCTCCTCGCCTACTCGCTTAATCGATTATTTGTCGAGTTCAGCTAACAATATGATTATTTTTAGGAGTAAACGAAAACTGACAGTCCTTTTATTATTTGAACGACAAATATTAATTTTTATATTAGTATTTTTCTCCCTTCCCATGATTCGAACTTTGGCATGTTAACTCCTTTAACCTCTTAACTCAACCAAGTAAGTTACACATTAGGCATGACAACAAAACCCATACCCGTTGTTACGCGCCTGAACCAAACCCAATTTGACGGGTTTTCCCGTTTTGACTGGGTTTGGGTTTTCCCCGATTTAAAAACACGGGTATGGGACGGGTTACACATTATGTTGATATGTCATGTTTTTTTTTTTTTTTTTATAATTGTCATGTCATTAAAACTATCATTGACATATTAAATGAGCAATTAAATCATTCGGTCTAACAAATGTTAAAGTAAACATATTGTTGAATAATCTATTACAACATTGCTCTTAGGACTGCAAAAAAACTTCTATTTTTTATGAATTTTTTATTAAAAGCGGGGGCGGGGATATCCGAACCCGTCGGGGACGGGAATAAGATTCAATTTCTCATCTCCGTTGAATATGGGTAGAGCAACGAGTAAGTATATGAGAATCATGCATGGGGATGGGGAAAGTAAAATCCGTCCCACCCAATTGTCATGCCTATTAGACATTTCCCCACACACAGTCCCTTAAGTTTTTCCACACGTGCACGTGTGTAAGGAGAATGAAGTCGATTTAAATGTGTAAGGAGAAATTGCGAGTCTTTTTAGCTTTGTCACGCGTGAAAATGTGTAAGGAGAAAAACCATTATTATTCATTGGAAATTAACAATCTACTTAGTTTCCTAAATGATGCACGTGTGTAAGGAATAAGATCATCAATATGCATTGGAAACTAAAAGTTCATTTAGTTTCCCCACATGTGCAAATGTGTGAGGAAAAAGATCATTACTCCCTCCGTCTTAAATTGTATGACGTTTTGGATATTTCACAAATATTAAGAAATGCAATTAATATTATATGGAAAAGAGATATTATGAGTTGTTTTACAAAATGGTCTTTAATAAATAATATAGGAAAGATAAACGAAAGAATTGAAAGAAGAGAGAGCAATAAATAGTTAATATTATAATGGAAAAAATAATATTAATGTTCCATTGATATTGTAAAACAACATATAATCTAGGACAATTATTTTTCCCTAAAGTGACATACAATTTGGGACGAAGGGAGTAGTTAATATCTGTTAATGCTTTAATTTTCGCGCAAGTGGTTTCGATTCTCACGAAAAAAATGTTAGTAGTCATTATGCCAAATTCAATTTTAGTTTGGTCACTAGGCAACATTCAAAACCTAAAATCCATGACTATTTTAAACCTTCATTAGTTATTATCCTCACAAAACTTTAGTAAATATTAGTAGTGATTATGTCAAATCTACTTTTGACTTGGTCATTACGCAAACGTTCAATACTACATCTATGATCTTCCTTACTTTTGTAATCACAACATTGTAGCGAATTTGCTCTTGACTTAGTCACTATGCAAACATTTGCAAATTTATAAACCCTCAAATCTAGACTACATTAATTTTGGATTGAAGATCACCTCTTTCTTTTTCATATGTTAGTGTGTTTTTTTATTACATTTATTTATTTATTACATTTTTTACTACCTTCTTTTTTTGAAAATTTATTCTTCTTGTGACCAAATAATGGAGAAGCAGCTTAAGATGGAGGCACAAAAAACGATCAGTTCCACTACCGGCCATCAGAAGGAAGGTGGTGGCGGTGATGTAGCAACTAGTGGTGGCGGCGGCACTGGAAATTCTTCTATAAACATAACGCCAAAGAAGAGAAAATTAGAAGGATCTTCTGAAGCTGAAACTATTTATGCAGAAACTTCTTCCAAGAAAAGAAATGGAAGTCCTCCTACCGAGGTGCGCACCATTAATTTGAAAGCTGGCCAGGATGTTGTGGACGCTATATACCAACTATCTAAGGCATATGATCATCGTCGATCTCTAAACATAATTTCTGCGACCGGTTTAATATCAGACATTGTCTTTCGTGATCAATATGGTTATTTCAAGGGCTTGAAAGTATCTTACATGACTTCGTTATATGTATCACGTCTGGTTCATGAAGATGGTCATCATTGTCCCGAAAAGGCAACATGTTCTATTTCCTTTTGCGATCAAAATGGATTAAATTTTGAAAGTGTCGACATGGGTCACCTCATAGCAGCCGGTCCTATTGAAATTATTGCGGACACTTCCAAGGAACTGAAGAAAGAGAAGAAGAAATTAGCTGGAAAATCTTCTTATG
>Ga0209282_1001000_pt1 | contig 14806 bp, 16 predicted proteins | sample Mtrugardesep15_FD_187529 | JGI IMG/M metagenome (GOLD analysis project Ga0209282, IMG submission 187529) | Root nodule microbial communities of legume samples collected from California, USA - M. trunc garden sep15 (SPAdes) (version 2) | ecosystem: Host-associated > Plants > Roots > Nodule...
CTTCTCCACATTTAAAATGTGTGAGCTCCAGCCACTAGGCTACTTGACCAAAAAAAAAAAAAGATAAAACTTCAAAACCTATAATCCATGGTTTGGATGTATGGTTCACTTAATTTTTGTACCCATTTGATGCCTTTCTGAATTTTATGACAGATCAGAATTTTTATGCCAATTGTGTGAATTTGGCTTGTAGGGAATTGGCCGTGAAAGGGTGGAGAAAATGGAAGCCCGATTAAAAGAGGATATCCTAAGGGAAGCTGAGCAGTATGACAATGCCATAATGGTTATTCATGAAACAGACGATGGGCAGATATATGATGCTTGGGAGCAAGTAACCTCTGATGTAATTCAAACCCCACTTGAAGTTTTTAAAAGTCTAGAGGCTGATGGATTTCCCATAAAGTATGCACGTGTGCCTATCACTGATGGAAAAGCTCCTAAAAGTTCTGATTTTGACACAATGGCTTTTAATATTGCTTCTGCTACAAAGAACACTGCTTTTGTTTTTAATTGTCAGGTAGTTTCTTAATCCTCATCTCTTCTGTTATATTCTTTATGGATATATATATCTATCTTTGTGTATTGGATTTTCTCTTCTCTCGTCTCTTATTTTCCTTTTTCATCTCTTACTGCTAACGCCTCATTCATATTTCAGATGGGTAGGGGCAGAACAACCACAGGCACCGTCATAGCTTGCCTTGTGAAACTTCGAATTGATTCTGGGAGGCCTATTAAAATACTGGGAGATAATGTAACCCAGGAAGAAGTAGACGGCGGTTCCTCAAGTGGAGATGAAGTTGGGGGCTATGTCACTGCCCCCAATAATTTGCAAATAAAGACGGGTGAGAAACAAAAGCATGTTTTTGGTATAAATGACATCCTCTTGTTATGGAAAATAACCGCGTTTTTTGATAATGGGGTGGAGTGCCGGGAGGCCTTAGATGGTATTATTGATAGATGTTCTGCACTTCAAAACATTCGCCAAGCTGTTCTAGAATATAGAAAAGTATTCAATCAACAACATGTTGAGCCAAGGGTAAGGAGGGTGGCATTAAATCGTGGTGCTGAGTACTTGGAACGGTATTTCCGTCTTATTGCTTTTGCAGCATATCTTGGAAGTGAAGCATTTGATGGGTTTTGTGGAGAAGGAGAATCCAAAGTGTCTTTTAAGAACTGGTTGCATCAGAGACCAGAAGTGCAAGCTATGAAATGGAGCATAAGATTGAGACCGGGGAGATTTTTCACTGTCCCTGTAAATCTTTTTTCTACTTAAAAGTTATTTTCCCCCATCCCCAAGGCTCTAAATACTATTAAGCTTACACCAATTGCCAACTTCAATTGTAGGAAAAGTTGAGAGCACCACAAGAGTCTCAACATGGAGATGCAGTGATGGAGGCATTCGTTAAAGCCCGGAGTGGTTCAGTTCTCGGAAAAGGTTCCATACTAAAAATGTATTTCTTTCCTGGTCAGAGAACTTCCAGCCACATACAAATACATGGCGCACCACATGTTTTCAAGGTACACTTGCACATGTAACTGCTACATTAAATAACTGACTATAGTTAAAAAATTTATCCAAGGGTAAGGCTACTCCACAACCAATGGAGACCTACATGATCATCCATTTGTGGTAGCTTTACTGTTCTGTAACGAAAAATTTGATTTAGTATGTGCAATAGATAAGGGATATCTGTCCAAAAGCTGGTTTCCTTTGGCTTGGGAACAGCAAAGAATTATCAAAACTGGATTGAAGCAATTATATATTTATTTTTATCATTGTAAATGTAAATTCATATTCATAAATTTGTTTCTCATAACTATTTACTTCCTCTTTCAATCGAAAAGTTGTAGTACTGTTATATTGTTTATATTTACATTCACTTTCTTACTATTATACATAAACCTCAGTCATGCTGTTTCTCTTGCCCACCTGATCTGTGATTCCCTATCATTTCTCTCTTATATATACCCTTACGATTGGAGGTTTCCTTACATTTTTATTTTAGTTTTTCAATATTGTACTATGGATATGCGAACGACAGGTAGCCTTGAGGTTTGGATGTGGAAGGGCATTTCAGAAAAACAAAATATAAAATTGTAATTCCAATTTTTCTATGATTTGTTCTTTATGTGTATGCTTGGAGATGCATGCTTTATATTTTCTTATTCACAAGGATGTGCATGCTTTATATAAAATTCTTTATGTATTCTGGTATGATGATTTTGGGAATTTATACTATGTTTGAACGTTTTGTTCCAAGGTTGATGAATACTCTGTGTATTCCATGGCAACCCCAACCATCTCTGGGGCCAAGGAGATGCTAAAATATCTGGGTGCTAATCCTAAAGCAAAAGCCTCAGCTGCTCAAAAAGTAATTTTGACTGATCTGAGAGAGGAAGCAGTTGTCTATATCAAGGGTACTCCCTTTGTCCTGAGGGAGTTAAATAAACCCTATGATACGCTCAAGCATGTGGGAATCACCGGTCCTGTGGTAAGTCATCTTGTACTATTATGTATCTATCCGAACATGTCACAAAATACATTGTTATGAGTCATGGTAACTGCAATGCAGGTGGAACACATGGAAGCAAGGTTGAAAGAAGATATAATAGCTGAGATTAGACAGTCTGGTGGGCTGATGCCTTTTCACCGTGAAGAATATAACCCTTCAACAAACCAGTCTAATGTTGTTGGATACTGGGAAAACATTTTGGCAGATGATGTGAAAACAACTGTAGAAGTTTATTCTGCTCTAAAAGATGAGGGATATGATATTGTATATCGGAGGATACCGTTAACGAGGGAGAGAGATGCTTTGGCATCTGATGTTGATGCAATACAGTGCTGTAAAGATGAGTAAGTATTCCTATTTCTTACAAGGAAGCTATCAACACGTGTATCATAAAGTTCACTGGTATATTTGTTTTTATTTCTATGCTGTCTGTGTATCTATAGATACATTGATCAATGTATGGTTGTGAATCTTTCTCTCCAAGGTGAACTCGTTGCCATTCCTGTAATGGTGTGGATTATCCATAAACATAAATTAATTTTTCTATCCGGTGGGTTAGTGGCATTATATGCAATAGTGACATTGTTCTTGACACATTCCGTAGGCATCTGTTTACGTTCTGTTTAGAAATAGTATATTCATTATTTAATCTTTCTAAACAATTCTTTAAATATAATAATATACTTCTAAACTGTTGCTGTTTGTAGCTCTGCAGAGAGTTATCTTTTTGTATCACACACTGGTTTTGGTGGAGTTGCATATGCAATGGCCATTATCTGTATTAGACTTGGTGCAGAAGCAAACTTTGCATCCACAGTCCCACAGCCGTTGCTTAGTCCTCAGCAATATGCAGCGACTGAAGAGAACTTTCCCGCTCGAGCTTCTAATGAAGCAGCACTCAAGATGGGTGATTATCGTGACATATTGAGCCTTACAAGAGTCCTCGTACATGGTCCCCAAAGCAAAGCAGATGTTGACATTGTTATTGACAGGTTATAAACCAAATTTTGATCATAAAACTTTTCTAACTATGTGATATTAACTTAAATAAACATGTTTATAATCAAAGTTATGCAGTATCATATTCTTTCGGATGTAGAAATACATATTGTTGGAATTAATGGTATTCTTCTTGCCCAAAACAATGCAGTTGTTGTCATTGTTATTGACAGGTTATCAAACAAAGTTCTATCGTAAAGCTTTGCTAACTAAATAACATCTAACTTCAAGAAACATGATCATTATCAAAGTGGATGTCAGCGACCTACTTTTTTTTTTTTCCTTTTGTAATTATTCTTTGGTGGTTATGAAATTAGTAAATCATGCATCAGTTTACCGAGGGAACATAGCATGATTTTATTTTTATTGGTGGTACTGAAATTTTCTTTGTTCAACAGATGTGCAGGCGCAGGGCATCTACGAGATGATATTCTTTATTACTGTAAAGAATTTGAGAAGTTTACTGATGGCGATGATGAGGAACGTGCGTATCTTATGGACATGGGTGTCAAGGCTTTGAGGTATTTTTCGCATTCTACTGAGTCACTTGTTTTCCAGTTGCATTTTTCCTTTTCTTATTCAGTCCTTAATTGTTATGTGGAGAATGGGTGTTAGCTGTTTATAAATAGGGCGGGGATTAACCAAAGGTAGTGTTTTTTTAAGTCTGTCATCAGTAGTGCTGTTAGAATTTATACAACTATTAAATTATTTTTAACAGAATGCTAGAAAAATTCCACAAGAATGTCATGAAATGGCTAATATAATAGCTTCTTGAAGAAGTATAATATAATGCTAATTTTACCACATTTAAACAATGTTGGATTCATGAATTTCTTTGAACATCATGTGCATGATTAAATAGGAAGGGTCTAGCTAATAAAAATGATTTTTTTATTGAGAAGTTCAACCTTTGATCCTTTGGTTTCAATAAAACGTTTTATTGTTGATTCCTTATTCGGTGCCTTATGATACTTGTTAGCATTATCTGAAATTTTTGAGCATGATAGACTTGATATAGTTTCCATCCAATTCAATGATAGATTTTGTAAGATGTTAATCTCTTAAGACTTTCAACCCTATGTATATAGTTATATCTACACTACAGTGAATGGTAGCTTTTATATTTATTTCATGTTAATGTTGGCAATTGCAACCTTTTATGTATCACCTTGTTTGCAGGCGATATTTCTTTCTCATCACATTCCGGTCTTACCTTTACTGCACCTCCCCATCCAATATGGAATTTGCTGCATGGATGGATGCAAGGCCCGAACTTGGTCATCTATGTAATAATCTTAGAATTGATAAGTAATGTAGCAATGTTGATAGTTATGTCAATTTATAGTTGACAGTTGCTGTTGCAATTTGTAACATACATCCCCTCCTTCCCCATGCTCGCTCAATATTGTATAATGCGGCAGCATCTTTATAGTTAGCAGACTGCTCACTCATAGGAAAAAGCCATGATATACTTCAGTCACCTTGCATTCTACCCTGTATGTTTTGAGAAGCTCGCTCTGACATCGGCACATACAGTACATAACAGTTGGAGGAGCAACATTTGCTTGCTTCCAGCATAGTGGTCGCAGGACTCATTTGGCATTAGGTAACATAACACTATTAAGGGACGTTTAGTATCCCTTATTGTTCTCCTATTCCATTGAGATTTTCTGATAGGATCTTTAGGTGTAGGCCATTATATGAATAATAACATGGTTCTGTCTTTGATTACTAGCTTCAATCCATCAATCTATAGAACGATGGGTCTATTTAATGTCATGTGATGATTCTACCCAGGAACTTGGATATGATCGTACAAGAGGAAATTATGATCAATTTTAATAGTTTGAAACCCTTTCCCCTATTCCCCCATGCTAAAATGATATAAATGATTCTAGAACAAATGGAGATTGAACTTCTGAGAAAGTAGACGACTCAAAGTACATACTCCCTCCATCTCTATTTATATAAGATCTCGTTTTTACTTTTTCTTTGCCCTTTGGTATAAGACACTTTATTATATGCCCCCTTTGATACAAGACACTAAAATTTCACACGCATTAATGATTTCTTATAATATAAGACTCAAAGTACATGTCATGTGATGATTCTACCCAAGAATTAAAAACTATAAATACTCTCATGATATTATTAATTACAGGGAATCAATATGTAAAATTAATACATTCAAACAAATTTGCTACTCAATTTTTTTCAATACCTATGATTTTTGCTAGTTTTTTTTTTGTTTTTAAGGGATGGACTGAGTACTTTTTTCGCTTGCTTTATAATAGAAATTAAATTCTTGCTTTTATCACCTTTCTTTTTATAAACATAACTGGATATGACACATTTTCCATCCAACATTTGACATTTTATCAACATATATATGGTTTTCATTTTTATACTAAATATTTCATGCGGCACATTGTGTATATGCTGTTCGATGTGTGTGTCCAAATATCATGGATTGATAGATATGCCTTGTATAATTCATGATAACTTATTTCTTAGGCAAACACGACTAACGAGGAGTAGAAATGATTCAAGAATGCATAAATAATGTATTAATAACCAATAACCACAAGGAATATGCATCGATTTAAATTCTTTTTCTTGTATATGGCACATTGTATAGATTTTTTTTCTTCTTTCAATTCGATGATACGACGACATAGGAAAAATTATGTTAATAGTCTTATAAGTTTGACCTTTATTTTAGATTAGTCCTTTTTTTCTCTTCAAATCAGTCCTTTATGTTAAGTTTGGTTTACACTGTTAGTCTTAAATGTAAAATTATGCTCAACTTGCATTGTTGTCCTTTACGTTATATTTGATGATTATGCGCACGATAATTTTTGGTTTCAGAATAAGATATGATTTATGAGCGATATTTAAAGAAGTGAAAGGAGAGAAGAAAATGATTATGTTTGTGTGTTATGTCTATATTAAAATGTCACACGTGTTATTTTTTGAATGGAACTTGTTTAAAAGGTTTGAAATGTGAAAACAAAAGTTTAACATAAAGGAGCAATTCCTGGAGGAAAAAAAAACTTAAAAACCAATATCAATATGAGAAAATTATCGATCTCAAAAGATTGTATGCATAACTCAAGAGTTTACCTCAACCCGTTTTGTTTAGGTAAACTCGACTCGTAAACTTGACTTGAGAACTCGTACGAGTTTACCTAAAATTAAAATTAAATAAAATTTATTATTTACTCCCTCCGTCCCAAATTGTATGACGTTTTAGACATTTCACACATATTAAGAAATGCAATTAATATTGTGTGGAAAAGAGATATTATGAGTTGTTTTACAAAATTGTCCTTAATAAATAATATGAGAAAGATAAATGAAAGAATTAAAAAGAAGAGAGAGTAATAAATAATTAAGGTTATAATAGGAAAAATAACATTAGTGTTACATTGGTATTGTAAAGCGACATACAATTTGGGACAAATTTTTTCCCCTAAAGTGACATACAATTTGGAACGGAGGGAGTATATGACATGTGTAAACTAATACAATATTGTAAATAGTCAAATAATGCAAAATATGACTAAATTATAAAGGTTTTCAACCACAATAATAAAACATTATGTTCAACTAAACATCAAAATACAGACTAAACTTGAAATAAGAAAATATGTCTTCTTCTGCGGTTCTACCACAACTGGCAACAAACACCACCACCGCAATCCTAACCGGCGTCGAAATAACCGGTGTCGGAATCGGAATAGTTTTCCTTCCACTACCGTAACCCTAACTGGTATGTGCTCCATTGTTCATGGTTTGAGAACTCAGAGAAGAAAGAAAAAGAAACGTTTCATTTCAGTGTTACGTAAAGGCAACTATTCAGTCTTTGGACTTAAAGAAAAGGAACTGGGCTTTGAAATAAAATAGGTCAAAAAAATGGGTCAATTTTTCTTAAATTGTTTTTAGTCGTAAACACTAAACTCAGTCGAATTTACATGAGTTTACCGAGTTTGACCGAGTTAACTCGAGTCAAACTCGTCAAACATTCTGATTTTACCAGAAATTGAGTTTACCTCCGAGTTAACATGATTTTGATACCTAAACACGTAAACTCGATAAACTCGACGAGTTAATACTCGATTTGCGGAACATTGATTTTGCCTATATTTTATCATGCTCAATTTATATGGATAGGAAAATGGCTTGGTTCCATAAATAAAAAGGAAAATGGATAGGTTGAGAATTATTTTCTTCAATTCTACTTTTTGATACTTGACATTTTTAGAGATTGTTGTTTGATGACTTGGGAAGTTGAAGGACTATTCTCAAAAACGACTTCATAGCTATCTCCCATGTTATCCATCCCTTGAGACAGGAGTTGCCAGAAAATCCCACCTGCACATGAGCCTCCATTGATAGCACTTGTAGATATGGCATTGTATACTTTGTTAAAGTAAACGTCCCTTTTATCTATGTTATATCCAGCTGACTTTGAAGACTTTCCAAACTCTGCTATAATTATTGGCTTTCCTAAAACAGTATTTGAATCCTGAATATGTGCTCCTATCCATTTATCAACAAATAAATTTTGGACAGTCTCGTCTGAGCCTTGTAACCTGCATCGAGAGTTGGCAAATTGATAAAAAAAATTTAAAAGAGTTGAGGTTCATAAAAATATTATTGATGAAACATAGAGTCTACCATTGATCAGGGTATATATGAATGGTTGCAAAATCGATTTGAGGAATTTGATTGTTGGAGATAAAATCAGTTCCGATTTGAGCAGTATTGGGATTGAACTGTTTCTTTTGTGGCATTGTTTCACCGTAGAACCCTTCAAGCCCTATTTCTAACAAATGATTGCTATCAATGGTTTTAACGTAGGAAGCCATCTCACTAACCCAATTCTACAATAAATTAATCAAAAGTATGTGTCATAAACTCATAATAACTTCATTTCAATGTAATGAATCATGGTGAGAGATATAATTACTTAGAGTACCGACTAAACAAAAATGAGGATTAAACATCGTCAAATAATTTAGTAACTAAAAATTCATTAAAGTAAATAAGTAAGAAATTCTGAGTTTGAACCCCGACCTCTACATACTGCAGTGTCTTATTTGTAGAGGGTATATGGAGAAAAAAAATGCTTCAATTATACTTAAGAACTGCACACGCACGCAAGCAATACTAAGAGGAACAAACAAAAAGGAAGGAAATTAAAAGAACCTGAATTGATTTTCCGGAGTCATTTAGGTATCGAGGCTCATTCATAAGCTCCCAAGCAAAGATAGTGGGTCATCCTTGTATAACACCCCACTAATGGTGTTTTTTCTTGTCAGCACAGCCTGTAATCAATCATGAATCAAAAGAATAATGCTACCAATCTTTTTGGGTTACATACATGAAAATATGACCGTATATAAAATTATGTTTAACAATCCAGCAAACTAAATGTGCTTGAGTCATTAATTTATACATTGGCTTATTGTAAAACTAATTCCCATTTGTTTAATTTTGTTGTATTTCCAGGAAAAGTAAATTGCCAAAACAAATTTATAGAACTAATTCAAGATGTATAGAAGAATTAAAGAATTATGGTACCTTAACGTGAGTTTTTGTAAATTAACAATCACTATATATATTATAGTGCTAATTCAGGATATAAATTGAAAGAATTTTGATACCTGAACATGATTTTTGTAGTATTGCTTAACAGGATGTGTAAAGAAGTCATCATCATTTTTGACATTTTGACCACGTTCTCTTGCCCACTGCACATATTTGTTTTTGCCTCCAAAATCATTCCAATTATTCACCAAGCTAAGTATAAGTTTCACTCCATATTTGCTTGCCTCTGATATCACAAAATCCAATGCCTATGTACAAATGTAAATAGTCAACGAAAATTAAATTCAGTGAGTAAAATAGAAAATGATGAAAAACATATATGGAATGACTACACATTTTCAAAATTTGTAAAAAAAATAGAACAAGTTTTCAAACTAGAAGTAAACATTATTTAATGGAAATTAGAAGTAAAACATATAGTGGAATGAATTACACAAAAATTAATATGAAAATAGACGGAATATTAAATATTAAACTTCTTAATTTGAATTATTTTTATTAAATGTTTTAAATGAAAACTTTTAATGTTTTAAAAAATAAAAATAATTTGAAAAAAATATTATTTTGAACCTCTAAAAAAGAAAATATATTACCTTGAAAACATTTTCATCATAAGAACCAGGAGAGATTTGAAGAGCCTTATAACCTCCATCATTGAAAGCTCATGTTCTTCCTACATTTAAACCATGTTGAGAAGCTTGTTGAAAAGTAGAAGTTACCTTAGAACTTATAGATGGATCAGATGCCATCGTCGTTAACCAATAAGCATTAAATCCATTCACATAGTGTGTCTTCCCATTTAAAATAAAATGTGTTCCTTTTCTTTGAACCAAACCATTACCAACGTTAACTCTTTGGGTGTTCCCATGTTGAATAACAGCCAAAACCACTAGGAAATATGTCAATACCAAAATTTGAAACCCCATGCTTAAGTTCTGAATCACAAAAACCAAAATGTATGTAACTCCCTCTCAATTATAAAGCCATTATATCGTGGAAGGAAAATATACAAATTTAATTTAATTTAATTGCACGAATTAAGTCCCTAATTAACTCTTTGACCATAATAATTATTAGTTAAAACTAGAAAGGAAAACAATACTATATATCAATCAATTAAAAACAAACGCATAATGTTTGCCAGACGATCTCTCTCATTAACATTTTTTTTAGATTTCCTATTCTAAAATGAGTAAAATCTTCTCAATTTGTGGTGTTTGGTTTTAGGTTATGATATTTCTTGGAGTGAAGTTTTCGGTTATATGATTGTTTGAATATAAAAAATTATTTTATTTTACGATATACTAATAATCATCTTAGATTTTTTGTTTATCTTATAAAAAAAAATTGCTCAAAGAAACAGCAATGGACAAAAGTTCAACATATTACAATCAAAGCAAAAAATAGGCAATAATATAAAACCAATCACTCCCAAAACCAAAACATACCAAAATCAGTCCCACCCGATCAAAATAAACAGCTAGCCCAACACAACAAAATCAGTGTAAAAGATCAGGATAAAAAACTGAAACCAAAATCATGCACACATCGTTATTATTGAAATTCAACTGAAGATATTAATTTGAAGAAAGAAAAAACCTGTAAAAGAAATTGAGAGAGATTGATGGATTTGAATGGTTGTAATGCTTTTGTTTCCAAACCCAACCCTATAATAGTCAAATGAGCTATTGTTAATGTTTTTATATAACAAGAACTAAACAACTAACCCTAGCCATGCCTCATTATATAGATTTTGTTTGGGTAGCTTTTTCTAAAAGAAAAGTGTATCAACATCTATTCTTCATATTTTATGAATGGAATTTTTTTAGGTAAAAAGGGGTGCAAAGATCATCTGCATTTGCAACACCCTTAGTGCAATATATATATATGCTGATTAATTTAATTTTGTTAAATATTTTGTAATAGGATATTTTTCATGATAAGCTCAAACAACTCTGCCACATTAACTCCCACCAACATACTCTTACGAAAATTATTTTTAGGCCAAAAATAAGCTCAAACATAATCAACTTAGCCTTTAATGCTCTAATACTTCCCCAACTCTTTTCACATAAAAAAGGAATGTATTATCAACAAATTGCAAATGCGAAACTCGGAGTTGAGTATATGTCCCAACACCATAGTTAGAAAAAATGGCCGCTTCAATCGAGGCTTTTAACATAATTAACATTCATACCTTCAACTGCAATAAAAACAAAATTAAAGGTCACGACGCAAACCCCCTTCCCAAATTGAATACATCAGTTGGATTGTCATTTACTAAAACTGATGCAATTGTTGAGCAAACACATACCATAATGTGGTCGGAAAACAAAGCAATGATCAACTTTTGATTGCAAAAATTTAGTGAGATCGTTCTTTCTCTTCGATCCTTCTCTTCCCTCGCAAGTTCGAAACTCTAACAATTAATCCTAATGCGGTAAAAAAATCTAATTGGTAAAATCATGCCAACCATTTTTTTTATCTTCTTCGCTCTTACAAGCATAATGCGAACCCATCTTAATATTTAATTCCTCGATTTACCTTTTTTTATTGATTAATTAATGTTTTGATGATTAATCGAAGCTAGTTTCTCAATCATATTGTTTCATTTCCATGGTTTTAGCTTCGGGACTGTGTTCGCATTCTTTTCAATATTGTGTTATTTGTTACATTTGTATTATGAATAAGACACGGCTTCTTCCATGGACAACCATGGACGAATAATTTTAACTTTTTTAATTTAAAGTCAAATGTTAATATATATTAATTGAGAAATGCTAGCAACACACTATCTAACACACATTTTTTAACACACTCTTTTTGATTGGTTAAAACTCACATAAGACCCACCAAATTTATATGGGACCCATGTAAATTTTAACCAATGAAATGAAATAAATTATACATGTATAAGAGCCTTGACGAAATTATGTTAATATTTTTTTGCATGGTAGGACTTGAACCTTGGACCTTTAATTTCTCAATTCCTATAATCACTAGCTTGTTAGCACAAATTAGTTTAGTTATTCAACCCACGGATAATGTCATATTATATTCCTAGTTTCGAATCTTCAAATTTTCCTTGCTAATGCTATGCTTGCTAATCCTGATTTGCGTTTTGTTGTATAATGGATTGGTGTACACCTGTACAGGATGTGCTCCTTTATTTATTGTAATAGTATCTTTGATTATAAATATAAAAATTTGAATAGGTATCCTAGTAGTACTGTCTATTAAAGAAAATAAAAATAAAAGATATACTAGTGTCATCCCTGAAACATTATTTCTTAGGCAAACACACAACGAGCAGGAATATATATATATATATATATATATATATATATATATATATATATATATATATATAATGTACAATTTTCTGAAATTCTACTATTTGATATGTGACATCTTTATAGATTGTAGTTTGATGATTTGGGAAGTTGAAGGACTATTCTCAAAAACGACCTCATAGCCATCTCCATAGGTATCCATTCCTTTAGACAGGAGTTGCCAGAAAATTCCACCTGCACATGAGCCTCCATTGATAGCACTTTTAGATATGGCATTGTATACTTTCTTGAAGTAACTATCCCTTATAGCTATGCTATATCCTAGTGATTTTGAAGACTTTCCAAACTCTGCTATAACCAAGGGCTTTTTTAAAATTGTATTTGAGTCTTGAATATGGGATTCTATCCATTTATCAACAAAGGCACTTTTAGCTGTCTCGTTTGAGCCATGTAACCTGTATCATTTATAATTCCAATTAATATTATGGATCTGTGTGTTTTAGATTTTTTTAAATCATTTTTATATAAATAATTTGGAGATTATTCTTTAAATGCTTTTAAAAAAGTATCATAAATTGTTGATGAAAAAACATTCGAGTTGAAATCCATACATGTTAAACTAGATTTTTATTAATATGATTGAAAAATTAGCTTTGACATTATAGATTATGTTTTTCTCCCCTTCTATTAAAAATGATTTTAATCAAAGGTTAATTGAGCCCACTATTTCATTTTCAACTAGAAAAGTTATTTTTCAAGTAAAATAATTTTTTAGAGAGATTTTTCAAGAAAATAAAAATGATTTTAAAAAATCTAAAATAAATAGTCCTTCAATTGTATGACTAGCAACTAGTCTCATTCACCTCAAGTGTGGAGAAGTGAAAATTTCGAGTGCGAACTCAGGTGCTACATATCAACTTCCCTACAAACTACCAACTGAATTATAGTTACGGGTCATAGTAATGTTCACTATATTTCAAATGTCTTTATGTGTGTATAAGCAACTTTATTCTAAATATGATTTTATGAAAAGACTCCATTCATAATTGATGTTTTCTCCAAACTTCTACTAAATAATTAGTCATAAATTATTTTTCATCAAACTAATAACCAAATTAAGTTTGTTCTAAATAACATTTAAAAGAAGTTAACAATTTAACCAAAAGTGTCCCCTAAGTATAACTTAATCAATAGTTGTGGCACTATGGGAAGAATTATATTTAGGTGTCCCAGTTTGTACCTAAAATCTCTCACTTCTCTATATTTATGGTTTGTTTGAGTCAAACCACTAGACTATTTGACCTAAAAAAAAAAATTAATTTGACAAAAACTAAATGAGTTAAGGTGAATAAAAAAATTATTGATGAATTTATACAGGATTTACCATTCATCAGGATATACATGAATGGTGGCAAAATCGATTTGAGGAATTTGATTGTTGGAGATAAAATCAGTTCCAACTTTAACATAATTGGGATTAAACTGCTTTTGTGGTGTTGTTTCACCATAAAACCCTTCGAGCCCTATTTCCAGTAAATGATTATTATCAATGGATTTGACATAGGTCGCCATCTCTCTAACCCAATTCTACAGTAATTAATGCAAATTATGTGTCAAATTATCATAATAAGTAATAATATGATTTCAATGAAAATGAACATCGATAGATATAAATACGTATTTTATACTATTTTCATCCTTAAATATAAAACTTATGTATACTACCACCAAAGTAATATTAAATTTGTCGATAATCAATGGTGTTTCACGTGTTTACTCTTAAGATAGAAAGAGAGAATTAACTTATATTTCGATTGCAACATTTGGTTGCAAGTTGCAGAAAAATATAAGTATGTTAGAAATAATGAATTCATTTGAAAATTTGAATGTGGCCTTGTAAATGACATTAAATTTAATATTACTTTGGTGGTTTAAGGTTTTGATGTATAGATTAAAAAAAAATACTAACAAAATTTAAACTAATTTTTTTACTTTTCTCAATCATGATTTTTGCAAATTCCATAAGATTTTATTTTGAAAGATGCAAATTTCATAAGATGTGCTTTTAACTAGTCGTGCATCTATATTATACGTATACTAGACCTTGCACCCGTGCTGCCGCATGGGTCATAATTATTGGAAACAAAACATTCAAATAATATCGAAAATAATGTTCTTATGATGCAGATACAACAGAAATAATAAAATTATTTCCAATAGACACCAATAAATTATATTATATATACTTTTTTAAGGAATATTATATATACATTCAGTAATGTTAAATAAGTCATGAAAAAATGGTATTACCATTAAACATGACATGATAATTTTTTTTTATTTTTTATCAAGTAGTAGTGTTTAGAATTTCACCCTCTAGCGTGAAGC
>Ga0209282_1001001_pt1 | contig 14806 bp, 9 predicted proteins | sample Mtrugardesep15_FD_187529 | JGI IMG/M metagenome (GOLD analysis project Ga0209282, IMG submission 187529) | Root nodule microbial communities of legume samples collected from California, USA - M. trunc garden sep15 (SPAdes) (version 2) | ecosystem: Host-associated > Plants > Roots > Nodule...
AAGGATGATGTATTTTTACATGGTTGTTAGTTTTTATACTTCACTAATTGTTACCAACATTGTACATCTTAACCAACCTTCGTTAGATCCATCACACTCACAGATCTCCGTACCCATACTACCCCACAGGATTACAGATCCAGTGGCATTTCCGTAATCTCACTTTAACTCCAAATCTTTTTCATAACACTGATCTCTCTCTCTTACAATATATACAAAAACAAAAATTTCTCTCCCCATTCTCTTCTTCTTCATCACTGAGCTCGCTCCTCCAATTCTTCGCGCTCTGATCTCCAACGATTGATCTTCGTAGAGGCTAGTTCAATCTCCAATCTTCAACAATGGTAATCTTCTCATTCGATCTCTTCTTTCTCTCTCTCAATCGCTTCCACATTTCTATAGATCTGATCTCAATTTTGAATATATTTCATCATTTCTTCCAATTTCAAATGCGAGATTCTTGATTCGCTTAGTTAGGTTTTACGATTTTGATTTCAATGAGATCTACTTTGAAAACGTGTAATTGATGAGATTTTTTGTTTTTACTTGCATTTTCAGCCTCTCAGACTCGAAATCAAGGTATGTTTGATTTCAATTTTGATTTAATGATTATTTGATGATATTAGTTTTATGAAATTAAGGTTAGTTTGGATTATGCTGATGTGTTTTTATAATCTGTCATCAGCGTAAGCTTGCTCAGAGATCAGAAAGAGTGAAATGTGTGGATCTACATCCAACTGAACCATGGTAAATAGTGCAATGCAATGCTTCACCTTTTACCGTGTTATTTACTTTCTCAAATTAATTCAATTAATGAATTAATCTATGATCTATGAAGCACCGACACTGACATGTCGACACTCGTAGTAATTTGACAAAAGTGTGGTTAGATATGGACACATGTCGAACACCAGACACGTCTTTGATCAAAGTGTGGTTTATGATCCGAAGCTAAGTTTATAATTAGGAATATTTGTAATTATTTTCATCATTAGATAGTGGATATATCTTAAGTGTGTGCGGCTAGGTTCTACTATGATGGTTTATTGAGATTTAGTTACCGATAATTGATATTGTTGTTTCTTATATGATGCTACTATTAATTTTATTTTTTTTAATATAAAATTTAATTACTTGATGTTATCTTTTGTTAATGCAGGATTTTGGCAAGTTTATACTCTGGAACTGTCTGTATTTGGAACTACCAATCTCAGGTATGTGATTGATTGTTTATGTTTATAAAATGATGATGCTGTATGTTGTTAAAAATGAAATTCACCTAATTGAAAAATGCAATGTATATTGGCACCCAAGTCAGACACGGGTGCTTGTTGATTGATATTTAAACAAGCTACCTTTTGCATGGTGCCTAAATATTATGCGCTGCCAATTCACGATTGGAGGGACCTATTTATTCATGGTTTCCTTCAAATTTCAAGCAGCTACATTATTCATCGAACCTACAAAATTAATTAAAGGCAGAGCTTGCGGAGAAAATATTGAACAATATTAACAAGTAAATTCGTAGTTGTTGCATAAAAAGGTTATTTTTGGTGATCTTTTATGTTGAAGCATTGCTAAAATTAAATATTCTTAAAGCAGATGATATTTGGAGTTGTTTCATTAATTCAAATTCATAGTTGCCGCAAAATAACCAACATCCTTTTAGAGTTTCCACAGAAATGCTAGTAAACAATCTTACTTTACATAAATTTACAGTCTCCAAGTATGTTTACTGGGATAGTAAATTAGTGATATATCTTAATTCGTGGATTGGTATTAAGAGATGATAGCTTGCGACTCCTATTTTTTTATTTCAAGTCCTTCTCAAACTTATACTGTAAGGCATTATTATTTTCTATGGAGATTTGCTTGTGTGATCAATCAGCACTGATATTTTTTATGCTATTTCAGACCATGGCCAAATCTTTCGAGGTCACCGAGTTACCAGGTATATGAACCTTTTTTTATCTCAACGTTTGCATGTCTTCCTCTTGATGCATTTTGCTTGAAATCTCTTGATGTATTTGCTTGAAGACATATTTTTACTTATATTCTTACTCTGAAGACCACTGGGGTTCTTTCACAACATGATTTTGCAGTTAGATCAGCGAAGTTTGTTGCACGCAAACAGTGGGTTGTTGCTGGAGCAGATGATATGTTTATTCGTGTATATAATTACAACACAATGGATAAAGTCAAAGTATTTGAAGCACATACAGATTACATTAGGTGTGTGGCAGTTCATCCCACCCTTCCTTATGTTCTGTCGTCATCTGATGATATGCTCATAAAGCTTTGGGATTGGGAAAAAGGCTGGATTTGTACCCAGATATTCGAAGGACATTCTCATTATGTTATGCAAGTGACATTTAACCCTAAAGACACAAACACCTTTGCCAGCGCGTCTCTTGATCGCACCATAAAGGTATATTTTTGTTCTTGTTGCCAGTTGTTTCCTTCTTTTAAATTATTTCTATGCTCATACTCATAGTATAATGCATTGGTGCACCTGTTATTTTTTTCCAGATTTGGAATCTTGGCTCTCCTGATCCCAATTTTACATTGGACGCTCACCAGAAAGGAGTGAATTGCGTTGATTACTTTACTGGTGGTGACAAACCTTATCTAATCACCGGTTCTGACGATCACACTGCAAAGGTTTTGCTTAATTTTTTGTTTTCACCTTTTTCTTGTTTTACATGTTTTCATCAGAAAGTATAAAGCCTAAGAACCGTTGGATACAATCAATGTTCAAGTTTAAAAAAGCTCAATTAATGGGTCACGTGCTTCCTCCCCGCACATGTATGTCTGTATCTCTCTCTTTGAAGGTCAAGATTAAAAAAGTTCAATTAATCTGGTGCATTGATTGTGGTCTAACGGTTGCAATTATTAGTCGATACATTTTATATTTCTGCACACATCCACTTGTATGTCCGTATATCTCTCTCGCCACACACACACACACACACACACACATATATATATATTTATATATTTGTGCATGAATAGTTATAACATCTATTTAACCAATTGAGCAGGTATGGGATTATCAGACCAAAAGTTGTGTCCAGACCCTAGACGGTCACACACACAATGTTTCTGCTGTATGCTTTCATCCTGAACTTCCTATAATCATTACTGGTTCTGAGGATGGTACAGTGCGCATATGGCACTCAACAACTTATAGGTAATTTTGAGATGCCTAGATTACCGAGTTGTGAGCTTTATGTTTATTCTATTTGGCACGTTCCTCTTTTTTTATCCTCCCATTATCCTCATCTCTTGCATGAAATCGAACTATTTGCCTTGGGGTTGACTCTTGACTTTTTAAAATGAGGCTAACAGTATGATATTTTGGTTGATGCAATGCTTCTTCATATTTATTTTTCGCTGTTTCTGTTGTTCTGTGAAATGAAAGCTTTATTTTGGTTATTGTGTTGCCTAGATTTTGGTTAGAAGTTGAGAACTTACCCATTTCTACGTTTTTTGGTTGTTCAATCTATGCGCAGGCTCGAGAATACATTGAACTACGGTCTTGAAAGAGTCTGGGCTATTGGATACTTGAAGAGTTCACGTCGGTGAGTATTTTTGTATAGAATTTCTGCAAGTAATATTTTATTCTCATATTTTAGGCCCTTCATAATTTCGAATGGGAAATAGTGTCAAATGTGCCTGAATAATGAATTTTTCTCATCTTCACTCCTCCCTCATTGCATTAATCACCAATTACTAATACACCTTTCATGCAGGGTTGTGATTGGATATGACGAAGGAACGATTATGGTCAAACTTGGTAGAGAAGTGCCTGTAGCTAGCATGGACAACAGTGGAAAAATTATTTGGGCTAAACATAATGAAATTCAGACTGTCAATGTAAAGAGCATAGGAGCAGATTTGGAGGTATAGGCTCCTTTATACCTCTTGCCTGTGATGTGTGACAAAAAGTGTAAAGCTCTTTATTTTAGTGACACATGCGAGTACTATGCTTTTTAGGTTGCTGATGGAGAAAGGTTACCTTTGGCTGTTAAGGAGCTGGGTACTTGTGATCTTTACCCACAAGTGAGTAAATATCCTCCTCAATATTATATGCAATATTCTTTTGCATGGCTTCTCTATTTTTATCATTCATGCCTCCATTATTCAACCCTGACAGATTTTAGGAAAGCGGTATATTTTCATTATATAGATATAGAAAGCAGGGTAAGGCTGCGTACAATACACCAAATGGTGGGACCCCTTCCCGGACCCTGCATATGCGGGAGCTCTAGTGCACCGGGTTGCCCTTTTTATAGATATAGAAAGCAGCCGTTTTGCTTATTCGTCATCCCTTTATTGTGCATTATTCAACTCTGTTTTTTGTATGACGTAGATAATTAATGAAATGTAACTATTTAAAGTAACCAAATTAGTTGGTAGTTTGGAACTAAGTTTGTAATTTGACCAGTCTCAACTTTATTAGAATAGCGAGTTTTGAAATAAGGGTCATGATAACTTGTGCCCTAGAGCACAAGTTATCTGAAAATATAAATTGTGTTGAAAAAAACAAATTTGAAACTTTTGAGGAATTGAAGGCACAAATTCCAAGAATATGTTTCTAAATTCAGTTTAATAACTTTGCCTCGTCAGGGCACATGTTATCGTTTCCCTTAAAATAACAGTAATAGACCTTACTTCTGGTTCAATTTTCAGAGGTATTTGTTTGTTTCATGTGTGGGTGTCTGATTGTTGAGCTACTTTATGCAGAATTTAAAGCACAATCCTAATGGAAGGTTCGTTGTTGTATGTGGAGATGGTGAATATATTATATACACTGCACTGGCATGGAGAAACAGATCATTTGGTTCAGCGCTAGAGTTTGCTTGGTCTACGGAAGGAGAATATGCTGTCAGAGAAAGTACATCAAAAATTAAAATTTTCAGCAAAAGTTTCCAGGTATGCACTTTTGATGAACTTATTTATCTTTTATCTTGTATCATGTTTAATGAAAATGGTGATGAGAACCAATAAATTGCACCTATGCTCCTCTACTAGATCCTACCATTTTTGTACTGTGTTAAGCACCCCAGGGCTGATGAAGTCATGAGAGGAAAAAAATTAAGAGGGGATGAGAGGGAAAGGGAAGAAGGAGAAATTAGGCTGTAACAATCTTGCTGATATGGCAAGGGGTGTGGGAACAGATAGCAGACATGGGGGAGCAACAATAAAATGGAGAGGAGGATCCTAGTGGATTCAGTCATTGAGTAAGGAAACATGGGCCTTTGGGCAGAGAGGAAGTAGTCCCATGAAAGTGCTGCTGGATCTCTATCATTCTTTTTTCTATTTCTACTCTCTTTTCCTTGCTGTATAGGTCTGTTCATGGACAGTTGACATGTGTCCCACCCTCTTTTCCTTAGTTGGAGTAATTCTATTAAATTATTGTTCTATTTGTTGGTTTGTATCTCTATGTGTATAGAATATGCCCCCATTACATTTCATTTTTCTTTATTGCCTGGCTTGGTTCTCACTCTTGACAGTGCACAAATTTTTTATTCTGTTTGTTATAACTCTTAAACATGCTATAGGGAAGATTTAATAGGAGTTTAAATAATTGGTATTTCAGGAAAAGAAGAGTGTACGACCAACATTTTCAGCTGAACGGATATTCGGCGGCACTTTACTGGCAATATGTTCAAATGATTTCATCTGCTTTTATGATTGGTCTGAATGCAGGTTGATTTACCGCATTGATGTCAATGTGAAAGTAAGTGCTTTGATTAGGTGATATCTAGTTCTACTTTTCTCTCTCCTTTTTCAGTGTTTGATTTAATTTGTTAATGTGTCAGAACCTCTACTGGGCCGATAGTGGTGATCTAGTAACAATTGCTAGTGATACATCATTCTACATCCTGAAGTACAATGTGAGGATTCTTGAGAACTTAATCATTTTCTTATAGTTTTTGGCCTGTTTTTGCTGAGCGGATATTTGGTTGATCATTACTGATGAGCTTTGTAATCTTTTTTATTTCCACTGGCGCAGCGTGATGTAGTTGCATCCCATATAGATAGTGGAAGACCCGTAGATGAGGAAGGTGTTGAAGATGCTTTTGAGCTCCTTCATGAAATGAATGAACGTGTAAGGACGGGTATCTGGGTTGGAGATTGCTTTATCTACAACAATTCCTCTTGGAGACTTAATTACTGTGTTGGTGGAGAGGTATTAACTTTTGTTTCTTTGGGAAAAAATGCATTATTTCTTTTAGTACCGGAGTCATATGAAATCCATTGTTGCAATATTATGAATTCAGGTAACTACCATGTTTCATTTGGACCGCCCTATGTACTTGTTGGGATATCTTGCAAACCAAAGTCGAGTGTTTTTGATTGACAAAGAATTTAAGTAAGTGGACTGGTTTTTTCAATTAAATAAAATACCAGTTGCAGTAATCTGAACTATTTATTTATTTTTATTGACTATTTCTTTTAGTGTTGTGGGATACACACTGCTTTTGAGCTTGATTGAGTACAAGACACTTGTGATGCGTGGTGATTTGGAAAGGGCCAATGAAGTTTTACCATCAATTCCCAAAGAGCATCATAACAGGTAGGAATTCTTATTATACTATAGGATAATAATTAATTTCTTTTCATCGTGCAGAAATATGATTATTCTGTAATAGAAAATGCTTTTGGCAACACACTTGGACTCCATAAAGTTCTCAATATCAAGATAATGTTCATGTATAAGTATTAGGCCTCTATTTCTATTTTACTCCAAGAAAGTGTGGTTACTAGATTTCAACCTGCTGGGGAATGGAAGTTTATCTTTTGTAGCTATTCTGAGCTTTGTACAGTCTTCTTACTTGTCCATCATATATATATTTACTTGTAATATTTTATGATATCAATGCATAATCTTACATGAACAACTGTTGTACTTGCACACAGATTTGTGTGTTGCTTTGGTTTAGAATCTTGTTCTCTTAACCATCTAGTGTTTATTTTAACTTCCGAGTTCAGTTTCAGATCTACAGTTTGGCCATATGTTATCAGCATCATAATTGAAATACTTGATTTTATGACAGTGTTGCTCGATTCCTGGAATCACGGGGGATGATAGAGGATGCTCTTGAAGTAGCTACAGACCCTGACTACAGATTTGATCTAGCAATACAGCTTGGTAGATTAGAAGTTGCAAAGGTATGTTCATGTAATGTCTGTCGGGAGATTTAGCTTCAGAAGTAAAAGTTGTTAACTTGGGTATCTAATATCTTCATCTCTCTTTTTGAGTCTGAATTGTCATTTTATATCATAGGTAATATTTCTTCTCTTTCCTTGTAGGGAATTGCAATAGAGGTGCAGAGTGAGTCTAAATGGAAGCAGTTGGGAGAATTAGCTATGTCTTCTGGAAAGGTGTATTTTATATGATTTAAATCTTCAACTTTAGTAATTTATCCAACACTTAAGCTTGATTTCTTTCCTAAATGTCCATGTCCTAATATGATCACGTCCATTTTGCGCACGATAAATACAGTCCTTCTGGGGATTTTGAGATGTAGAAGACTACAAATGTTTAGTTATGACCAAATTAAGATTTGTTTTGTTGCATGTTAGAGTTTTTTAGTTAGGAGCATGTTAGATTCTGAGATGTACTACTGCTGAACATGATCATGTGCATTGTATACCTGGTGGATAATAGTCCTTGTTGGGGCTTTTGAGATGCAAAAAACTACAAAAGTTTAAGTTATGGCCAAAATAAGAATCAATTTGTTGCATGTTAGAAGTTCAGGTCAGGAGCATGTTAGACTCAGATTCTTGTGTATAATTAGGATGTTAAATGTTTTATTTGTCAAAATTAGTAGTAATTCTGTAAACTAATCTGGTGATACTTAATGATAATTCTTGTTGGGTATTTCTCTTGTCCTGGTGTAGCTCACTATATTTTCCATGTTGCAGTTGCAAATGGCTGAGGAATGTTTGAATCATGCAATGGATTTGAGCGGGTTGTTACTGCTATATTCTTCTTTTGGAGATGCTGAAGGAATTTCAAAACTTGCAACCCTTGCTAAGGAGCAAGGGAAGAACAATGTTGCATTCCTTTGCTTATTTATGTTGGGTAAACTCGAAGACTGCCTTCAACTATTGATAGAAAGGTAATCTTCTAGAATTCTGACATTGCTGGTAGAGTGGGTGGATTGACCAGACTGGAATTATATTTATAGCCAAGTTGTGCTTTTTGCAGCAATCGAATTCCAGAGGCAGCTTTGATGGCTCGATCTTATCTCCCAAGTAAGGTCCCAGAGATAGTGGCAATTTGGAGAAAAGATCTCAATAAGGTAATGTCTGGTTCAGATATAGGGTATTTGCTTTATGATAGAACTTCCTGATTTTCGTGTGTGTGCATGATATTGCGGGAATCCAAATCCTGCAGGGTATTTTGGATTCAAGTAATCTTTTTTAATGTAAAATTTTCAAGTCATCTAAATACATTCCCCATAATATATGGGTAGAAAATGTGCATTCCGATGGGTTGGGAAAAAAATTCTCGTGAAATCGGAATGAAATATGCGAGATTGGAATCAAATATACGTGTATCACACTCTTAGTCAAACACTTCAAAAACGAAATGAAACCCAAGAATAGGATTCCCAACATTATATTCTAGTGAGTTACTCCCGGGAACAAATTAACATAACTTGAAACAACGTTTCGTTACAGTTCCAAAAAAAACTGCGCACTCCTCCATTTAAAAACCCAAAGAATAGATACAACATTCAGTTATATTTGATTTCAATATTTAATCGTAAAATAAATTGGTTTCAATATTTAATTATGAAGTAAATAAATAGATACACATTCAATTATATTTGGTTTCAATATTTTAACATAAATTAAATTATTGTCAAGAGCCAAGAACCTCTGAAAAAAAATTTGTTTATCTTTTTAGTAAAAAAAATCCTGACCAGATATTCAATTGTTTTCTTTTGTTAGTCTTATCATGTTTTTAAATTGTTGTGGATTAAATAGAGTATATTTAAGTGCAGGTTAATCCAAAAGCTGCTGAATCATTGGCTGATCCGGAAGAATATCCAAATTTGTTTGAGGATTGGCAAGTTGCACTTGCTGTTGAATCTAAAGCTGCAGAAACAAGGTCAGTAGGGAGAACACTTATTTTCTTGCATGTATCTTGCAGCTTTGACTGTTTTTGTGTTGGTGTTCTGTATGCAACACATCTCTAATAATGTTTACTTACTTTAATTTTTGATATTTCTGTTTTAGGAATGTTTACCCTCCAGCAGAGCAGTATATCAACCATGCTGACAAATCACATGTTACCCTTGTTGAAGCTTTCAGAAACATGCAGATTGAAGAGGAGGAGCCTCTTGAGAATGGAGACTCTAATCATGAGGTATACTAAATATAGGGAAACATCAGAAACAACAGGTTTCAAGAAATTTTAATTGACAACATAATATTGTGTTTTGATTTTATGCTACACAATAAATTGTTTGTCTGTCGTATTAAACTGTTGGCTTATTTTGTTGTCCTTTGTTGCAGTTGACTGAACAAAATGAAGAACACTATACAGAAGAAGAACATTACACGGAGGAACAAAATGGAGAGGAAGGAAGCCAAGAAGAGGCAGTTGTAGTGGACGCCGAATCAACAGATGGTGCAGTACTCGTAAACGGCAACGAGGCTGACGAAGAGTGGGGTACGAATAATGAAGGAGCCCCGTCAGCCTAAAAGCATTTGGTTGGGGTGGTGTGAAAATCAAAATTTTGTCTCTGGTGATTAATTGATTCTGAAGTGCCATTTCTAACTCCCATATGACAACTACCTGTTTTCACTATAACTACTTATACCACCTGAGTCATAGCAATTCTAATTGATTTCAATTTTTAGTATATTGGATGTTTACTGCAATTAGGCTGTATATTTAGGGAATGCGGGAGGAAATTTTCAAATAATGTCCATCGTTAATGATGATTAATTGACTAAATTTTCATAACTACATTTTCCCCATGATTTTAACAACCATCTGGGCTTGGGAGTTTTTACCGTTTTAATACTTTTTGTGCCACTCAACTCTAATTTATTAACATCAAATCTTCGATAGATTTAATGCAAAAAGGTTTTTTGTAACAGTTTTTGCATAATATGGTTGAGGTTAATATCACCTATGATTTCTGATGTACACTATAGTTGTAAGAATTACTATTGATATTGATTGGTTTAATTTCTCTGTGGCACCTTTAAATATAAAGGTTGTAGATATCCCTCTGGCTTTCTGAATGCACATTTGACATTTGACAGTCCTTTTATTTTTTAGATATTTACTTGCAAAAAATTGTTGCTAGACTATGTACCTTTACCATATTGTTGACTCCAATTTTGACGCCTCCTCAATAACCCAACCAGTTTTCTTTTTGTTTTGATTTTGTTACTTATTAGTCCTAAAATATTCTTCTTTGTTGACAGTGCTTGCACCGCATCACTAGGTTCCATCAAGACAGTCGGTTCCAGCTTCTGGGATGTTTATCTGAGGTTTGGCTTACTTTTCCATATTGCATTGGCTTCATCGTATTCGGCTTGCATTGCATCTTTACAGAACCAAATTGTGAAAATCAGTAGTCAGATTGTTTGGACAATTTTGCCAATAAAATTCTGATTGAGGTCATCAATGTGTGTGGAGCCAGCCAAATAAGTTGTTTTGTTATCATATGATATTATTATCATATGCAGATAAACTATTTGTTGATAGTGTTGTTAATTGAAGACCATGTCTGCGTTGGAGTTTATCTACATTGCATGTTTGTGTATGGTTTAGAAGACAAGCGTGGTAATTTGTTAGTGTGTTAATGGTTTCATTTTCTTTTAAAATACAAAAATGCAGGTTTCCTCAAAGAAGCCATGAATGGATTATGCGGACTGGTTGTTTCTGTTTCCTGATGTTGTGGTTTTATAGTGCTCTGAATTTTGTCATTGCCTGCGGTATAACAATATCCTTAGGGTTGGTCACAATTTACTATAGTTTATAGCACATTTTTTTGGGGATATTACCTCAATATATTCGTGCCATTGTGAATGTAGAAAAGTTGAACTAGAGATGGGTGCCTGTTTAAATTTTAGGTAGTTTTTTTCTTGGCCATGTTTTATTTACATATATATATTTTATTGGATTGTAAACTTGGATCTTTGATAGAGAAAATAATGATCCTTTTCGAGGGTTACTTCTGTTTACATGTTATACCAAGTTCTTCAAATTTTTGCTGTTTTGGCAACAGGTGTGTTCATAGCAAGAATAGTACATTTTGAGGAATGTTGTTTGAACTAAAAATTGACAACGTATTTGACCCCATATAAAAATACATCATTTGTAACTATTGATTTGACTTTAAGAAAGAGAAAAAAAGAAAATTGCATCAATACTGTATATAAATACGTAGTTGGACCACAAAATAGTTGCCAAAATAACATTTCTTACATTTTTTGTCCGTCTAGAACGCAACAAATTTCAGACTCATTCATTTGTCTTCTTTTATAATTAAACATGAGCATTTAAATATGAAATGTCTTAATGTGGAACATACAATATTTCAAGAATTATTTCGGTTATATACGTCCGAGGGTAACACTTTCATACTAATATAAAAAATAAAAACTAAGCTCCTCTTTGTTCTATGTTAGTTGCTGTGTGTTGTTATTTTCATGTATTGATAAGCATTTTCTACAACATTTGATCACACTAACGGAAAGTATTTTCTACAATTCTGGAAAATGTGATTTTGTATGTGTAGAAATAAGCAATACACATGGAAAGTTGTTTTCGGATTTGTCACTTTGAAAGTTGTCCGATAAGTTGGTTTCTTAAAAATAAACGATGACGATGGCAGCACAAATAAGGATGCAAAACAACGTTGATAGCAAAACAACGTTGATTTGTAGAGAAAATCAAACGGTACCTGTCAAACGATTTCATTGAAGAGAACGACTGAATTTAATATGAATGTTCGTCGTCGGAAACAAGAAAAGGATTACTGTAAGGTTGTTTAGTGATGAAAGAAGGGAAGATACAATGACATAGAGAGTGGAGAATGGTGACGAAAAAAAATAGAGAATTAGGGAAGACCTAAAAAGACGCTCACATGTAAATAGAGAGTTGGGGGAATTCTTTATATCTACTCTTTTTAATTTGATCCATTGACCATTTTCATTGTATATAGTGTGTTTTTTTTAATGACAAATATTAGTGGTTAGTTGTTAGATAATATTTACTCCTTCATCTAAATTTGATGACCTTAAACTTCTTATCCCTTAACTCTATTGCTAACAAACAAGTTGAGCTATGTGAATATTGGGTTGTGGTCAAAGTCAATAAAGACACCATTTGATGTCATTTGTGTCTTTTTCATGCGCTTGTTGGTGTACAGAAATTCACATATCTGGTGTTGTTGTGACTTTCCAGATAAGAGTTGTAGCCTTTGATGCATAATGTGTAGTTTTCAAGTCACTCACCAAAGAATCAATAGAGTGAAGTAGTGAGTTGTCCATCGTAGGAAAAAGACATGAGACATGGTCCCCGTTGTTGAGTTCACCATCTCCGCCTCACAGCAAGCACAACTACCGATTACAGTACAAAGTTGGATCAGCAGACACAACACAAAGGGTGTGACATCCCAGTGTTGAGTCTACGAAGGCCTGTTTTCAACGTTCACATATTTGATTACTCCATTGTCATAATTTTGAATTTTGATCCTATTTTATTGATGTGTTTAAAGCTCATTATGAACTAATTTTCCTTGGTTAGGATGTGTTCACTTTTTATGGATATTTTGATAATATTTTATTTAGTACTTTGTCTCTTGCATGTGTTTATTTCCATACCTTTATTCCGAGTTTGATCAGCTTAGGTAAATATATGTTTCTATTTACAACAATACGGTAAACTAAAAGCATCTTCAATGATACTTTTATTAAGAGGTAATTTAAGTAACTGCCACGCGTACACACCACTTACTCACTCCATTTTGATGTTAATGTCTAAGAAGTACTTTTCTTTTCAACCACCCAACTCTTCAAAATTTCAATAAAATATGCAACGAAACTCACATTTATGCGCGCGTGTGTTTTTGTGAGAGAGAGGGTGGATGGAGGGCTTGTAGAAACATTATACAGTATCTCATTAACAATCTTTCTTATTTCTTTTCAAACGAGAGCTTAGTTAATAAACTCTACATGGCTATAAGGCAACACATCTCTAAAGAATGGACTCATTAATTAGCTTAGGTTATATTGTGAATATGGTAAGGATAGTATTACACGACAACACATCAATTAATCCCTTATTAACCGGTATCCAAGAATGGGAAAAGAGAAAGAGTAGAAGGCCACAAGAGGAAAACTCAGAGATAGTAATCAATGAGACAAAGGTCAAACAACAAACCGACGGTACAGTCAATATTTCATTCGTTATTTATTTATTACACTGTCAGTGCAAAAGAAATTTTTTGAGAAATGTATCACACGTGTAGCACCAAGCACGTGCTATCATTCAATTTGTCTCAGTCTTCTCTTCTTCTAAGAGTTAGAACCATGTTTCTCTCTCACTCTCACACTGACAGTGTCAACTCCTTCTTTCTTCACTGAACTTTGCATCCAACTCAGTAACCCCAATCTCTCACAGTGCGGAACTCAACTTCAAGAATCAATCACAGATCTAATTCAATGTAATGCTTCCATTTCTTTGTCTAAGATTGAGATTTTTGCATAGTTTCTTTATTTGCTTGCATGATCTTTTACTACTTGGTTGCTAAAATTTATTAGTTTCTTTTTGATCAAGCAATAAATTATTGATTTAGAGAAAGAAAAAAAAAACCAATCTTGAAACACTGATTAAACTATTCTACGATTAGCAAGAAAACAAATTTTGATGTTAAGAAGAATACCCACATGGATTAACTTGCTAAAGTTTTAATTTTTAATTAAACTGTTGTGTGAAATGTGAATAACAAGAAAAGAAATTTTGATGTTATAAAGATAGCCCACATGGATTAACTTGCTAAAGTTTGTTTTTTTAATTACTTGAAGGGTTCTGGTTGAGAAATTAATGACTCTATGATATCAGAAAATTGTTCAAGATTGAAGCATTGTAGGACTATTTTTTGGTGAATTTGGGGAAAGGAATGTGTGTTTGTTAAAGGGACAAGCTTGTTAGTGATATATGAATCATGATTGTTGAGGAAAGGAATATAATGGAGGAAAGCAGCAATAGAGGTGAATTTCAGGCTAGTTTAGCGAAACTATCTTCATTAAGGTCAGGTGGAAGTTTTAAATCAACATTATCAGGAAGATCATCTCCGCGAAACAATTCTCCTTCGTTTCGAAGACTAAACTCTAGTCGAACACCGAGGAAAGAAGGAAGAACTCTTGGTGGTTTTGTGTTGTTTCGGAGCAATCGTGTGTTGTTGTGGCTGCTTCTAATTACCCTTTGGGCTTATCTTGGAATTTTTTTTCAGTCCAGGTGGGCACATATTGATAAGAAGGAGGAATTTTCTGGCTTTGGAACCGGGCCAAGAAATACCGGCGAAGAGGCTGATCCGAGTCTTCGCCGTGATTTGATTGCTAGTGATGATTCATTGTCTGTTAATAATGAGACGGTTAGAAATAACGGAGGGATTGGTAGAACAATAAATGTAGACTTGGCGAAGAAGGAAAGTGATGATGAGGTTCCTTCTCGTCGTAAAGCAAGCCCAAAGAAGAAGAGCAGGAGATCTTCGAAAGGTAAAGCTCGTGGTAAGAAGAAACCAACAGTGGAAATTAAGAA
>Ga0209282_1001002_pt1 | contig 14804 bp, 5 predicted proteins | sample Mtrugardesep15_FD_187529 | JGI IMG/M metagenome (GOLD analysis project Ga0209282, IMG submission 187529) | Root nodule microbial communities of legume samples collected from California, USA - M. trunc garden sep15 (SPAdes) (version 2) | ecosystem: Host-associated > Plants > Roots > Nodule...
GGTTTTTTTTTTCTTTTTCTATTACGAAAATACCCTAATATATAAAGGGTTGTCAAAAGTTTTTTTTATTTTCAAATAAAGGCTATTAAAATAGTTGTTACAAAATAGATGTTCAAATATCATTTCTTTTATAAAAATGCATATGGACAACACAAATTTTTGATAAAAATTTTTTGTTACTTGATAAAAAAAAAATCTAAAATTTAATTGGGGTGAGGAAAGTTGACCTTTAAATTTACGCGTGGAAATGGGTTGGTTAAACTTGTTTTCTTCTTCCTTTGGTTTTTGCTCATTCCCACCGCGAATTTCTCCAGTTAACCCCAGTCGTTGTTTATTGCCACTGGGTACCCAACATGAGTTAAGTTGTGCTGATACTCAGTGTGAGTTAACTTGCGCTGAAACCCAGCTTGAGTTAACATGTGTCGAATTTAGGTATGCTAACAAAACAGCAATTCTTTATAGATTTTTTGTTTTGTTTTTTTAAGCATGATCTAAATGTGCATTTTTCATAACATTCATCATTGGTTACCACTACATTCATTCACCACATTCATTCATTCACAATACCTTATGTTCACCACATTCATTCATTCACAATAGCATGTTATGTTCATTTTTTTCATTTCTAATCATTCACTACATTTTTTAAGCACATTCATTTGTTCAATGACAAACATGTCTTTGAAAGATCAATTCATTCATTTCCAAAATAAATCTTAACTAAAAACACATAAGTACACAAAATCAATTCCAAAACAATATAATACGACAAATTAACATTTACTGTTTAATATCATCTCCGTTTAAATAGGACAGTAAACAAAGTGTTGTGTTATATTAAATTCTCCCTAAGGATGTTGAACTAAAATTAAATTGTTTGCTTAGTGTAACAATTTGCCAGCTCTTTGAAAACTTAAAAGAATGAAGATAACGCGTTTTGTATTCTATCGAATTAACTATATAGGTTCTCACATCGAATTCCCTCATATAAGATGAGTTGTGAGAAAAATGAATGCATTTCAATATATTCTTTTGAACTTAATCATACTGCCCTGTCAACTGACAAGTTTCAATTGACAGAGGAGCATCAAGATCAAAACACCATCTTAGAAATGTATTCTCGTTTGTCACACTCATCTCATACGAATAAATTCGACGTGAGAACCTATATAGTTGATTTGGTAGAATACAACATTAGTTTAATCTATTCTTTCGAGTTTTCAAAGAGACTGACAAACTGTTACACCAAGTATAAGATACTTTAATGCAAACATCTTCAGCAAACTACCATGAATTAAACTTAATTCTAGCAAAGTAATGACATTACATAATACAATTTCATACAACCTAACATCTTCATCTAGCTCAATCAAACTCTTCAGAATATCTTCAAAAGATCTCAGCAACGAAACATCCAACTCGATCGTCGAGAACGTGTTGTGCCGACCAAATATCGAGAACATGCTCCTCACATCGTCGTCGTTCTTGAGCATCATCTGACTGAACTGAAATCTCTCGGTTGAGTCGATCGATGGACGTTGATACCCAACATTGTCACCTTTCTTGTGTTTTTGTTGTTGAGTCGTCGGTTGATCTGAACAAGTTGATCATTTAGATATACTAATATGACATTGACCCAAATCTGAACAGATTGAGTTTTCCACCATTGTAGCCGACGGCAACTAACTTCATGCTCGAATCTACTGGATAATTGTCTATTGGTTCAGATCTACAACATAAGAAATTAAAAACAATCAATGAAAAACTCATTTGAAAATTTCATCAAGCACTTAGAGTGCAAAATATACATAAACCCTAAAACTAAAAACTAAAACATATAAACAAGTAAACATTTAATCAACTTAAATCTAGTCTAACAAGGATTCATAACATAAACATGTAAACATAAAATGTCAATTGAAATGGATTTTGAAAACTTACTTGTTATTAGAGTGGTGGTTGAATTGAATTTGAAGAAATTTGGTGTTAGATGATTTGAGAATTTTAGAGATTGAATTTTGTGAAATGGAAGAAATATGTTGATGTGAACTATTAAATAACGTAATGACAGTTAACTTTCGTTGGGGCAACGAAAGTTAACTCACATCGGGTATCAAACGGCTATTAATTGCCGTTGGGGTTAATTGAGGAAATTCAGGATGGAAATGAAAAAAAAACAAAGGGAGAAGATCAATTTTCCTTAATAGGTCTTTCGTAGCTGGCCCTATAGCCTTCTTTGCGGACTTGGGCTGGGACATAGACTTGGCTGAATTGCTCTTGACCAAATTTCAAACTTCTTTACATCTCTAGTTTGTGAATATGCTATCATGTCTTTATTTTTATTTTGTCGAATAATTTTGTCAGTTTACTTGATTACATCTTAATTCATTTTACTTGCATCAGAAAAATCCATTGTATGTCTTTTTTAGGTTGTATTGAAGAATTGTAGTAAATATATCCAACTATCAATAAAGTGAACCTCGTAAACAAATTTACAAGTAGAGAAAAAAAATATTCATAGTTCTTTGCACCCAAAAAAAAAGGTATTCATAATTCTTTAAAGTAACTTAAGCCTCACCTTCATTTTATTAATAAGTTCGTTTATGCTAATTTGTGAATGTTGTTTTCACGTTACCAAAATCCCCACAAACACTTACTCAAATAAACCATTTAATCATCGTTCATCAAACATTAGAAAACTCTTAGAGCAATCAAGTTTCCCTTACAATCCAACAACACTCTACTCCTTTGTCTCACTCACCTTTACCTGATTAGAGTCACCTTTAGCCAAGACCAAGCACCAGAGAAATATCTCAATGAGTCGTCCCTCAGGCCCAGCCAGCATTTCAGCTCTATTTGGTTCTAAAAATAAGAGAGGTGAGAATTTGTTTCCATTTCTAAAGAGTCCAATGGTACAATTCACACGTATAAAGTGATGGGAAATGAAGGATTACGAGTTCGTGTCTCAACATATCAAATGTTTTTGTAACTGATCATCTCTTATATACACCTTCGGGTCACTATTATAAGAAAAAAACTACATTTTAGATTCATTGATTAAATGATGTATGTGGTCTTTATTATAAACCACATACATCATTTAATGAATAAATCTAAAATGTAGTTTTTTGCTTATAATAATGATTGGATGGTGTACTTGTGTAATAAAGATGAAAGCTATTTTAATAGAAAAAAAAAGTGTAAAACTATATTTTTTTATCTGTGTGGTCACATTTTATGAGATGATTAAGTTTAAATTTTACTGGTACTAAATGTTATCGTCTTTGGAGGTGACCTAAACTTGACTCATGAGAGATTTTAATCATTTTCCTTATTCCTCTCCAACCACTCAGACTCGTAAGTCCTAATAGATTGAAAAGGCCTTGCGACATAGCTTATTGTTCATTTGTCTTCGATTCATGTGTAATTAATTCTTATATATATTTAAAGATGGAATTTTTACTTTTTAAAATAGTAGATCATGAAAATAAAAACTTGAAAGAGTGAATCTTTTGTGGTTTGTGTTGTATTTCAAAAGTGGGAAGTGCCAGATGACTCACTCACTACTCAAACTCTCAAAGGGTTTATAGATAGAATGAGTCAAGTTCCAATTGTTTTTATTTTTTTCAAATACTATTTTGAACAGTTTTTTTCTTTTTATTTTACCAAGCACAAAAATCAACTTGAATGATTTTTTACTCTAATCCCAATTTTGATGCTTACCAACCAATTCAACCGTCTCCACATTCCACAATATCACTACTATCTCATGTTATGGATATCAGACAAATTTTAGACATGAAAAAAGGAGTTTCTATTATGTCATCAAGCATAAACTTTATATAAATAGTATTGGTAAGAAGATAAGTACTACTTTAATTTTGATTAGTAAATTAACAAAGTGTCATTTTCAACTTTCTCAACTAGACACTGGTTCAGTTATCTCTCACCTAATTTCGTGGTGGAATTCACTTTGCTTTAGAAGCAAACAAAACTCTACAATTTAAAAACACACTAGCTTTTCCAATTATCAGATGCTTCCAAACACCTTTTCAATGTAAACAACGATACTTTAATTCAACTTGCATTAAAATTTCTCCAAATACATGATACATTACAAACTTATATCCTTTCCTTTTAAATGTCCCCACTTTCCACTGACTCAAAAAACAAAAGTTTAGAAAAAGAGGGCTTCCACTAAAAATAAAATATTTTGGTAATACACCACCAACCCCACCATAGATATTTGGAGGAAAAAATTCAATAGGGTCATTGAAAATACTTGATTTTTCACCATGACAGTGACATATTGGGCTCCTCTAATTTCACTTATTATTAGCAATGACAACTACTCCTAGTTTGACAAAACTCAAAGAAAAAATAAATTTATGTGGGGTATCAAGGTGAATATGTCAGAATCATGACAACTCACCGTGGTTTTTCAAAAGTTATACTTTGTAGCTTTGTAAAATCTCGATAGGTTGCCATAATTCTGACATAGTCACTGTGATACCAAACATATACTAAAATATATAAGTAAAATAATTAACCTTAATTAAGACAAAGTAGGGAGAAATATTGGAGCAAAGTTTATGTCAGGTTTGTGGTGAGACATTTTTTTTTGTTAGCTACTAAGAGTAACATTCTATGTATGGTTGTTTGATTCAGGCTTGATGATTGTTGATGAGTCTGATTGAGGCATACGAAAAATTGCTGATGCTAGAGATATAGGCATTATGCAAAGTGCCTTGGATTGAAGAAGTTGCATAGCTGCACCAACATCTTCTTCCATAAGTTTAGCAACTTGTTGTTCTGTTCCATCGTTCGACCACTTCGCCCAGGCTTGCTGGTTGGGTCCACCTTCTATGTCCTCCCCCTGCATGCGGATCATAGAGTTCTGTCAAAACCTATTAAACATTTCACCCAGTATACTGACACATAAACACCAATAATAATTTAAGAAAATAAAAGTTTTTGATTATAACTCTGTGTTGGTATTGTGTCCATGTCCAACACCAAACGTGTTGAACAATGAATACGTCTACAGTGTAAAATGTTGTGGGGTATATAGTTAAAGGAAATGCTAACCAGTATCCTATAATTAAAAGAATATGGTGTAAAAATGAAAGTGGCATTTTAAACTATCACCTCCACTGCAGAAACGGGAACATCAGCTACAAGCTGAGCAACTGCACCAGCTCCACCAAGCCTACTCATGCTCAAGACCTGTTTCAAGATATGAATCAAATTAAATGGCATGTAAAAGAATCAACCAGTATCCTTAATGTATACAATATACATGTTTGTATTGAAACTAGTTACTAAGTTTAGAAACTTAAGTTTTGAATTAAATAAATTGAATTTGCAACCTGAATTTTCAAAAGCAACCCTTCAATTACTGCTATTTCAACATGAATTTCAAGGCAAAATTTTCATTTACAATCAGAGCCAAATGAAAATCAAGAAGGATCTTTACACATACCTTAACTTGGAGCCTAAGAAACTTCACATAATCAACAATTTCATCAAGCATTGCCGCTTTGTCAGTCTACAACCACAGTTTTCATAATATTAAACACAAATGCAAATTGTGTGATCATAAAAATAATTATATATAGACAAATGAATCCAGAGAAAATTGATCATGCTATAACAACATTAGAAAACCACCAACCTTGTTGATACTGGGAACTAATTCCTGCAATGCCTTCATTCTTTCAGCGATTCTTTCACGTCGCAGCTACATTGCAAACATTGCATTAATAGACTTTCTAATGATTAAAATAAAAGTATAGTGTGGCTTACCCGCTCAGCAATGCTGTGGGGATCTGTGGCTTGGCCTCTTCTTGCTCGCACTCGAGGACGGATGCCAGGTGGCTGTGGCATGGCTGCAACAGAGGCTGGATTTGGTTGCTGGCTCTGAAAGTGCTGCAATATTGCAATGAGATTATTGAGTAAGAAGTGGCTTCACAAATTCATAGATAATCAAAATGATTATAGTACTTCGAGCATTCAATTGTTAATAGCACGGGTTGAATCATAGATCTCTCCATAGAACTCCTTCGATGTTCCAACCAAAATAACTAGATACACCTTTGGGTATCACAATTGTGCTTAGTTGCAACTATTAGTCATTTTTTACCCTAAATTTTTGTAATATCAAATATTGTGGCCATAAGTGCAATTTAAAATATTTGTGTACTATGAAAGTTAACATTATGAAATTGAGTACTAAAACAAAGAATGGAACACATTATATGGCTAGCTAGGACAAATAAAAAGTAGTTTTGAAATTAAACACATAACCTACTTCCATGCATACCAATCTTGATCAATCTCATTCATAATTGTAACCTTTAGTAGTTATTTTTGTCCCTTGAACATAGATCAGTTAACAAAGATGATGCATTGTAAAATATAGAGGTCAGGGTTTGAAACTCAAACACTCCAAATATTTACTTTAAAAGGTGAATTCTAGCAACTAAGATACGGAAAAAAAAATTATATTTTTAAATTATACTATTTAAATCAACAAAATGAATAAATGAGTTTTCTTTACAAGTAGTTTATATTTCTTAATCACTATCCTACAAGTAGAGTATTGATTTGGTAAAACCCCGGGAAAAAGGATACTTCAGCATTTGTTTTTCTTTGACAATAATTTTTTTTTTATGAAGTCCTTGACAAGAACTTTAGATGGAGGAATCATCACCGACAATTATGATTAAGTGTCAAAATAAAAAGATATAAAATGTTGCACGCTTGCAAAATGTCAAGCCCTAGCAAAATAAATGATGGTCCCATTCGGTACGAGGCTATTAGAAATGAGTCACCTTTTGGCCAATGCCTATTACTCTAGGGCAATTACTTTATGAATTAAAATGTGCAAATAAAACAAAAGAAAACGCGTTGGCGTAAAGGAAAATTTGCTATATCATCATTAATCACACACTAAAGTGGTAGTGCTAGTCATGACTCATGAGTTAGTACTCATTAATCACTCAATGCAAAACTTCAAAACAAATAACAATAAAAAAATTATAGGACTCATGAGTTAGTACTCATTAATCACTCATTGCAAAACTTCAAAACAAATAACAATAAAAAAAAATTATAGGACTCATTAACATTAAAAATTTGATCTCACATTTGATGTCATTCATTTTTGGTGTGCATTTTTTAATTATATGTAAGTTGTGTATATAAGATAAAAATTAAGAGATAAACTCATGATAACATATAGTACTGTGTTTATATTTTGATGTTCATATAGTACAACTGATAAATAATGTTTGTTTTTTAAAAAAATATTTATTTTTTTATTAAAATACTTGTATTTTGTAAGTGATACCCTTAATTGTCTATTAGTTTAGAACACCAATTTCATTTTGCAATAAATAATTAAGAATATTATTAGTAAAAGAATAAATAATGTAATTTAGAACACCAATTTCCTTTTACAATAAATAATTAAGACTATTAATAGTAAAAGAATAATTAATGTAACTTAGATTTATGAAAATGACATAAATTGTACGATTTTTTTAACCAACACTTCAAAAAGAATTGGGGAAGTAACAATGTGCCACACTATGCTGCTAGAAGTCTAAAACACATTGAACAATCTTCTGTTGAAAATATAAATCACATAAAGAACTAAATATAAAATAGAACCTAGGAATTTTTTAGGCTTAATTACACTTTTAGTCCCTTAAGTTTTCCAAAGTTGTGATTTTGGTCCCCTAAAAAAAACTCTTTCCATGCCCCCTAAGTTTACTTTCTATTGCAATTTTGGCCACCCACGCCAATTTTGACCTAGTCAACGGACACGTGGACGCCACGTGTGTAATTTTTTAATTTTTAAAAAAATATATATTTTTGTAATTAAAAAAAAATATTTACAAAAATAATTTTTATTTTTTTTTGTTTTTTAATTACAAAAAATAAATGTTTTTGTTTTTTATTACAAAAATTAAAAAAACTATTTATTTTTATTTTTTTAATTACAAAATAAAAAATATTAAAAAATACAAAAATGTGTCCACGTCAGCGTTGACTTGGTCAAAATTGGGTTAGGGGGCCAAAATTGCAACAGAAAGTAAACTTAGGGAGCCTGAAAAGAGTTGTTTTTTTAGAGGGCCAAAATCACAACTTTGGAAAACTTAGAGGGCCAAAAGTGTAATTAACAATTTTTTAAACATGAATCAGGAAAGAGGAGAAAAAGCCGGTGATTCTGCAAAGGCAAATACTGCCCTTGAAGGTTGAAATTAATACAATGAGCATCCACAAGTAGAAAGGCTAAAGGAGCCTAATACTGATATTTCACTCGAGGAAAAATAAAAAGGAAGGAAAAACATTGTATTATATAAACCTGCATCCTTTTATTATTAAATATTAGGATCCTTAGCTTATGTATATTTTATTTATAAAATGAATGAATGAACGGCCATGGATGAAGCACTTAAATATTAATCATCAAGAGGCATCTTCTCTTTATGCTTTGTAAAGGAGCTAAACTTTAAGGTAAATATATCATAATATTTTGTCTTTATATATAGGTTTAGGTTTGAGTGGGTTACGGACGGAAGTGACTCATTGGCGTATGGATTAAATATTATCAAGATATATTATTATTAAGATGAGAGGGTGAACTACTAATACTCTTCTTTAGCACTCCCTTTTGACATTATCTTTATCATCTTTATAAAAGAAGATAGTAGTATAATAGATAAATGATTGGAAAATGAGGGACAAAATGGTCATTCAAAGATGAAGATTAATATGATTTATAAGAATAAATATTAAAAAATACCTGTTGGTGTTGATGGTGAAGGTGAAGTTGGGGTTGAGGAGGTGGAGATTGGAGCATGGGGCGTACAGGTTGAGCATGAGTAGGAGTATGTAATTGTCCAAACGTTGAAAACAAACCTCTCATCTGCATCGAATCCCTATCCTGCAAGAGACAAACCATATAACTTCAAATTACATAAATCCATAAATAAAAACAATACTCTCTTTTCTATTCACCTTGAGAGATATAATTTTCTTTTTGCCTAAAAAAAGTTTTTTTATCATATGAGTAGGAATTGAACTCGATAACTCAGATCTTGGACTCCATAGTTTTAAACATTCACACACATTGTACACCATTCAATAATTTGTGCTAGACTTTGCTTATAAAAAAGTTTTTAAAAACTCAATAGTTAATATACCAATATCTATTTTATATAAATTAACTCTTAGTCTATGTAGTTTTTTTTTTTAAATTGAAACTAAATAAAAATGATTAAATCACATTTGGATAAGTTGATACAACATACATATTAAAAAAATCAGATCAAACAAATTATATTTAAATTAAACAAGCATTATACAATAAAATGTAATAGAAAAGTGGAGAGACATGAACACCTAATAACAATAACCAAAACCAAATGTCTTGGCATAACTTCTTGTCTTACATAAACTGCATGCATATACTCTGACATCCCACCCAGCACTATTAACTAATCACTTAACCCCCAAGATATGATTCAGGATTAATTATATTTATTTGTAAAAAGAAAAATGTAACTCTTTTGAATAAAAATAAATACAATAGCTAAGATATACTATATGACAATAATAATATGATTAATTTTTTTTAAGAGGAATAATCTATAAAGCACGAATATTTTTTGGATTAGACGTGTCTCCGTATTGGACACGTGTTGTATCCGATACGATACTTACACATATAATTATAATGAATTATGTGATTTTTTAAAATGATTAGTTGTGTCGGTGTTCGTGTTGGATGTCCGTGTGTCTATGTTCCTGCTTCATAGCGAATAATATGATTAATTAAAAAAAAGAGAATGAAAACATACAGTGATTCCCGGAGTAGAAGAAGGTGAAGAAGAAGTGATATTGTTGTTGTTGTTATGATTATTGATATCATGTAGACGAAGATGATGATGGTTGTTGTTGTTATTATTGGTAATATTTCCTTCAACATCAACAACGTTATCAACAAACCGTGTTGCATCTTGATGCCTAAGAAACCCATGATGATTTTGCTCCAAATTCAACCCTAATGGCATTATTCCTCCTCCTCTCAAAGAACCACCATGAGGTGTGGACCCCAATTGCAACACTCCTCCATATCCAACTCCGTTTTCAGGCACTGCTAAGATCTGCTCAAAGAAATCATCACCTAAACCTTCTGAGCAATTACCCGCCATGTCTAAGATGGGAAGATTCTTTCCTTTTTTCAGCTAGGTTAGTTTAATTTGGTGTAGTGGTAGTGTAACCTTTTTCAATACTGCAGCATTTGTTCTATTGTTCTAGTGTGAAAATGGAAAACACAAAAAGCAGGAAACAAGGAGAGATGTTTGCCGTACGTGGTGTTTGTGAAACCCTATGACGTGAAAATGGAATAGAATTTATGGGTATGCTTCCCAAGAATGTTTTTTTGTTTTGTTTTGTAGCTTAATTAGAAGATTGATTATGGAATAAATCAATAAACTAAAACAAGAGAGTGAGAAGTGTGAGAAAGAAGAAGGAGAAGAGAAAGAGATGAGTGGTGGTGTAAGCTTTTTTCAGCTTTTTGTTCTTATGGATTTCTGAGAAAATGGTGAGTGCGCTATGGTTTTAAAAAGACTAAAAACGACGTGAGGGAGAGAGAGAGATATGAGAAGACCCGTAAAACTAAACAAATACAAGTACTATAACTATAAAGCAAGATATTATAGAGAAGAACAAAACGGCAAAACTATTTTGGGTTGAGAAAACGTCTCGGTTTTTGATACGTGCACGAACGCGCTCTCTTTAATTTCTTTAATTAAATGAGTAGTACTAGTGTAGCAAAGAAATTTTGTGATGATAATTACAAATTTTAGCAATATTGCAAAAAAAAATTTGAACGATCAAAAATGAAATTATATTAACAACGCGCAAGAGTCTCAATAGCACAAGACGTGCCACAAAGACTCCGCAAGAAACTACAATGTCCGATCAAATACACAAGACACAAACACCAACTTAGCTAATGCCCAGACAATGTAAAGGGTTTGACCACCACCTATCAGTACCAAATAGCAATATTGCAAATTAAGATAGGATTATACTGACCGGTGTCTTTAAGGCATTAGTTAAGGAAACTAAAAATAGTAACTTTGTATTGATTTCAACAATTTTTGAACTTTTAAAAAGTCAAACCTATTACTTTTCACTATTTCTCAATATAACATTTTTAAGTTTGTCCTCTTAATCAATAGCACTCTTTAGCATTTCTCATTAATATATTATTGTTGTTGTAAAAGGAGTGTGCTCCCTTTTTCTTTTCTTTTTTTACGAAAAATGATAGGTTTACAACCTTTTTTATACACCTCTCATGTACACCCTCATGTAGAAGGGGTATTTTAGTAATTTTACATCACATTATCACTCTTTTTTGAATGAGTTTCACTCTTTTTACCACATGTTACAATTGTGTGTAGGTGTCAAAGGATGTATGCCACCTAAGGTAGTTCATGTATAAGGGCTCTTTTTTTACTATTGTTATGTTAGAAAGTCTCACAATAACCTTTTTTTTACTCACACATTTGTACTATTGAGCTGTAATCGGCTATTTGTTTTGTGATTTTTGGCTATCCACAATACTCTAATTTGAAATCTATTGTTGAATGTTAGGTAGTGAAGGAGTTAAGAACTTGATATATATTTAGAATTGATGTTACTTCTCACTCTATAGGTCGTTTTGTTGGTTTGAGTTTGACTCAATCCAAATTCTAATATAATGTTAAAGTGTATCTACCACGTTTAGAATTGGGACGTCTTTTAATAGGTCATCTCTACCACATTTATTTTGTCATACCCCAGATGATCAATCATGAGCATGAGAGAATGTGTTATAAGTTCTAAATTTGATAAGATAAAATTTGAAAATGTGTGTATATAAGCGGAAATAAACGTCATTAGTCGTACATGATTAGAAGGTGACTGCCAATGCGGTGCTTGCAAGTGGTTGTTTCACCTGGAGGAACAACGGGTGTGTACCTGCAGACACTCTGACACTCAAGTCAATATGAGTTTAGAAGAGAGGGTTAGAATAGTAGAAAGAATCTAACCTTGGGGACTGGTAGAAGTCCCATTTATATAGTGCAAAGGTGCAGGGGTCATTGTAAGGCACATGTGGGGTTCGACGGTTACAAATTCTTGGAAATCATAATCGTCGAGAGAGATTCGCAGGCACGTTTAACAGACGTTATCGGCTATTTGAATTGATCTCATGTACCGCTACAAGCGCCTCTCGCAAGGAGGGGGTGTGTCGCGAGTAAGTGGTCCAAACATTGGATTTAAGTTGTTTTGGATTGGGCCTATGCAAATGGATTTGGATTGAGCGTTTGCTCACTCTATACACCTTACATGTCATTTTATAAGATTGAATTAAGATCAACCCAAATCCAAACATCTATCATTGACCACTTAAGAACATCTATAATAAAGATCTCCATCTTTGTTTAGGGAGTAAAGCTTTCCATCTTAGATGCTTATGAAATGGATTGTATCGACACATCACTTATTTTGTAAAGTTAAGTATGACTCACTTCATATTTAAATATCTATTACTGACCACTAAACATTCACAACAATGCTTTCTGTTTTGGATGCTTAGACCATCTCCAATGAAAGAGGCTTATCTCATTAAGCCTTAGTATCCAACTGGTACTCCCATTAGGGAGTAAATATAAATGGTGTTTATGGAGCAAGAGAGCTCAAGTAAGCAATCTCTCTTCTAGGTCGTACAATTTGATAATGTTAAAATATCAATATGTAAAGGTATAGAGTTTTTTTTTCTAACAATATAATATAGAGTTATTGATAGATGATATAAAGTTATTGATGAGATTCATTTAAAATTGTTTTCATACTTACTTGGTCGGAATGATGAATGTTTGTTATAAGTGTTATTATTAAAAATTACAAATAAGTGATTTATACAAATAAACTCAATAAATACTCAAAAGTGAATGTTTTTTTTCAGATGTCCTTATTAAATGAATCTCATATGTACACGTCCCTTATTTCAATATACATTTATAGGATGACTATATGGTCATTTTCTCCAGTTATTAATGACACCTAGCAATGATTTATAAGTCTTTAGATTATTTTTTTAACAAAAGTTAAGCTTTTCTATGTCACAAAGTTTCCTTTTTAACAAAGATGGGACAAAAGTTTAAGTATAACTTTTTTACTTTTTTTTTATTTTTATAAAAGTTGAGTACTTAGATCTTATATGGTTAGTAATCTTTAATCGATTCAAAAACATACTGTAATAAAATTATTTATGAAATGAAAGTGCTATACAGCACATCATACTTTATAAGAAACTATGTCCAGTGTATCATTTTTTTTTTTTTGAGGGACAGTGTATCATTGTTAAAACATATTAATAAACGATTCATACATAAGTCAATGATGAATCATTAAGTTGTAGGTAATTGCTTTCTACATGCTTTGATGTTATAGTTTGTCATGCCAGCATATGTATTTGTTCTTTTCTTTTGATATTTCATAAGAGACGTGGTCTAGAAATCATATATATACTTTCTTAAAAAATTAGTGAGGATAATATTTTTTTTTTTTGGTAAAATAAAATATTATTTTATAAATATGTTCCAATGAAATATTTTCTGTTGTTTATTAGTGATTATTCTTTGTCGAAAAGCTTAACACTTAAGGTGATTAAGCTTTTCTGAGGTTTATTAGTGATTTATTCTTTTCCTTAACTTGTATATAAGAGTTAGGGTTAAATTATGTAACACTTAAGGTGATTGGGTTCCCAGTCATAACACAATAAGGTTGTACTGTTCTTATGTACTATACATTTTTTTCCATATTGTTTTTTTCTAGTTGCATCCCAAAAGATGTACTAAAATTTCATGGGGCGTAACTAGGAGGAAAAAAAATCAAAGTAGTCTGATTAATAAATAAATTCAAATATATTTTTATCAACTATTATCTCCTCATTAATGTAAATTTGACAAAAGGTGATAATAGGGAGAATACTATGTATGTGGGGAATTACCAATCTAGAAATATAAGTTAATTTTGTTGCTAATCACTAACATGTTAGGATGACATAATTTTATGCTAGTCGTTGTGTATTTGATTGTATTGAATGTTGTATTTCTCATATTTTGATGAATGAAATAATATAACTTTGTTATTGTAAAAAAAATAAAGTAAGTTATATCAATTTTAAATCATTTAAGTCAGTTGTATTTTTAGCAATGGAAATGACTAATTTTAAAAAGGAGTAAATTATCAAATTGGTCCATGTCATTGTACCAAATTCTGAAATTGGTCTCTGACTCTATTAATAACTAAAAATGGTTCCTGTTTTTGTCAAAAATTTCTCATATTGGTCCCCGACTCTATTAGTTCTTTTGTATTTTAAGTCATTAACGTACCAAATAAGATCCAAAAGACATTGAGCCATTAACACTCAAAATACAAAACAACTAACAGATTTTGGGACCAATTTGAGAAACGTTTGACAAAGATAGGGACCATTTTGAGTTATTAATAAAGTCAGAGACCATTTTAAGAATTTGGTACAAAGACAAAGACTAATTTAGTTATCTACTCTTTTAAAAAGTGTTAAGCAACAGATGCACAACTCTTTGGGGAAATGGTGTTCTACGTCTTATGCATTATCTGACGATATAAAGGTTTCAACAAATTACGTAATAACAAAGCGCCCATGGCCTAATGGATAAGGCGCTTGACTTCTAATCAAGCGATTGTGGGTTCGA
>Ga0209282_1001004_pt1 | contig 14800 bp, 8 predicted proteins | sample Mtrugardesep15_FD_187529 | JGI IMG/M metagenome (GOLD analysis project Ga0209282, IMG submission 187529) | Root nodule microbial communities of legume samples collected from California, USA - M. trunc garden sep15 (SPAdes) (version 2) | ecosystem: Host-associated > Plants > Roots > Nodule...
TTTCTAAAATAAATATTATTTCTTCTATTTTCATAAAACAATGCAAATAATCACCAATTTTCATATAAATGAATATAAATCAAATAACACACCACATATCACATAATTATTCATAAATTCAAATAAATTATGCAAAACAACTAAAAATAACAAATTAGGAATTAGGGCGTTACACATGGTTGAAGATTGGCAGCTTGCGAATGGGCCTTGTGTTAACACACAGTCAGCTGCGTCTACTGTTGTTCCTACAACAGTTGCTGCTCACACACAACCATCTGCGACTTCTGCTGTTCCCACTACAACAGTTGTTGTTCATGCACTTCCAGCTGTTGTTCCGGTGCATTGGAAGGCTCCCGCGCAAGGTCGCATGAAATGTAACATTGACGCTGCTTTTTTTGGACCTTCGTAATAGAACCGGTATCGGTATATGTCTCTGTGACGAAGGTGGTGTGTTTGTTCTGGCCAAAACAATTTAGCTTTGTTGGTGTTTACTCGGTTGATATTGGTGAAGTCTTGCGTCTTTATGCTTTGCAATGGGTGAGTGACATGCAACTTGACAATATCGATTTTGAAGTTGATTTCAAAAGCACAAGGGATGCAATTTACTCAGGTAGGGAAGACATTTATGAATTAGGCAATATCATCACAACCTCCTAAGTTCTACTTTCCTCTAAGTTCAACAACTCTCAGGTAGAGTTTGCTAGGCGACAAGCAAACGTGGTTGCTCATACTCTCGCTAGTCCCGTTGTTTATTTTCATATACCCTCTTGTATTGAGACTTTAATCATTAATGAAATGCTATAAGCACCATTGTTTCAAAAAAGTTGTCTACTAAAACACCCTAATTGTATAAGTGGTTATAAAAGATGCAAACTTAGTTGGGATGTCTTACATTTTTTTTATGTCATTACACTCTTGATTTAGCCTATATATATATATTTAAAATAAATCACTATATTATATATTATACAACAAAAAACTAATTCAACTAACTCTAAAAGTTAAATCTTATGGTAAAAAGATTAGATATTTGTGCATAAAGGAAATGCAAAAGCTTTTTTAGACGAAGTGTCTTTCTCTTTTGAATCGGGACATGTTTCAATACCATTTTTTTGGTTGCTTTGTAGCCATAATACCATCTAGTTGTAGAAAGAGATCATGTTAATCTTTTAATGAACATAGACAAATAGTTTTTTATTTCGAATATGTAACGAGTGGTTGCAATAATTTTTCGTTAATATCAAAATTTTAAATAATATTTTTATTGTATACTTAATGTATCGAAATTTCAAAATAATATATTTTAAAAATTGATATGATCGTAAATAAATTTAGAGAAATGTTAAAAAGTGCCCTCAATGACATTTGTTAAGAAGTTTAAAGAGAAAATTTTGTATTGAGAAAGATAAATTCAACACATAAAAGTTTAAAAAATAATTTTATCCATATTAATCTTGTAAATTATTTCTATTTTTGAATACTTAATTAATATCCTAAGTGCATTGGTTAATAAGACTCATAAATTTATATAGAATCTAATAAGATATTGAGTAAGTATATAAGAAGACTAATATAAACCTAATGTTTTAGTTTTGGTGACTATTTCTCGCACAACTAGAGATTATCGTGACTAGTAGATTACAGACAAAAAATAACCGCTTGTATTATGATTTGGGAAATAGACGGAAAAAGAGAAGAAGAAACGGAAGCATCGGAAAGTAAGTAACGGTGGGGAGACGGAACTGAACCTGACCCTCTTGCGTGAGTGTTACAGTTAAGTTAAGTTATCTAACTCGAAACTATCATCAATCTTATTTATAAACTCACAAAACCCCTTACGACGACACTTCATTCATTCATTCACCTCTTGCGTCCAAACAACACATGGTTGCGACGTAAACCGTTCTCTCAAGCGGCGAGCGACGCTTCTTGCTTTCACATCATGGCCTCCATCACTTCCGTCGAACTCAACTTTCTCATTTTTCGTTACCTCAACGAATCAGGTTCACCTTTTACCTTTCTTAATTCTTAATTTTCCTCTTTCTATTTTTGCCTCACATGTTAGGGTTTTCAATGTTTCACGAATTTTCAGTTTTCGTTAGGGTTAGCTATTGTTTGAGAATTCGAACTTTTTAAACCTGCTAATTGATGAATGATCCTTCACGTTTTCTGATTTTTGTGGTTTAAGATGAAGGATGACGGAATTTGTGTTAGATCTGTTACTTTTAGTTAGATTTGGTGTTGAGACTTGATTTTTGAAGGTATGAAATGTGATGATATTGATAATGAGTTAGATGTGTAGACTTGTTATGTTTTTGGTTGATTTTCGATATTTTTTTGCGTGAAATGCATTTAGTGGATGAAAATTATGCACATGATAAGCTGGATTATTTGAAGTTCGTTATTAATTATCATGTTTTTATTGTAATTGATTATGTATTATGTATATGTGAGTTGAGAATTGTATTTGCAAAAGTTTAATAGAAGGTTAATGATGATTGTGACGAATTACTGATAGATGACATGCAAGAATTAATTGTGGTCCGGAGACTAAGGATTAGTTAAATAACTTAACTACCATGTCCGGCTTTAATGGACGAGGCGAAAAGTCTTATTATGTTTTTATTGTAATTGATTATGTATTATGTATATGTAAGTTAGGAATTGTATTTGCAAAAGTGTAATAGAAGGTTAATAATGATTTTGTGCTGAATCACTGAATGACGACATGCAAGAATTATTTGTGGTCCGGAGATTTTTCGACTCATCCATCCCTTAAAGCCGGATATGGTAGTTTTAAGTTATTTAACTACTCCACGTATACATTCTTGCCTTTTGTTGGAACATTCCTTTGTAGTATTTTGCCGTGCTTGTAGTAGAAATATCAATTAAAAGAAAGTTTGATTACTCTTTTGAGCTATGGAACTGGGTGGCAACTTAGGAAATGATTTTCTGTTACTGCAAAAAATAATTGTTTGCTTGCTCATTTTTCATATACGTACTTGTTTGTCGTGTTTAGAATCATGTTGCATGCGATTTATTGTTTGTTATGTTTAAAATTTGTTGTATCTTTACCTAATAATGGACTTGAGATTTTATGGGTGTGTGATTTGCATTTGATTTTGTTATGGGTATAAAATTTGTCGTGTCTTTGCCTAATAACGACTTAAGATTTTATGTGTTTGCTTCTTCAAAAAAAGATTTTATGTGTTTGTAACATGTGTTTTGATTTTGTTATGGGTGTAAAATTTGCCATGTCTTTACCTAATTTGCCGTGTTTAGAATCGGTTTTTTTCTTTACCTAATAACGACTTAAGATTTTATGTGTTTGTAACATGCGTTTTGATTTTGTTATGGGTACAAAATTTGTCGTGTCTTTACCTAATTTGTAGTGTTTAGAATCGGTTTTTTATATTAAAGGTCATTATTGATAACTTTTTTCGTCGACTGTCACTCAACCATCCTCCTTCCTTTTTTGCCTTTCTTGCCCTCAAATCGTTTTGGGTTTTACTTTTGCATCAAATGCATCTTAAGAGAGTTAGTCTTTAACATGATATTGGAACTCCAATGGCCAAATGGTTTTGCTTTTGCATCAAATGCAAATGTATTGATTTATAACTGGATATTTGTGTTACATCACTACTGCAGGTTTCACACATTCTGCTTATACCTTTGGCAATGAAGCTTCTATTAACAAATGCCCCATTGATGGAAACTTGGTACCGCCAGGTGCTCTTGTTACATTTGTTCAAAAGGGACTGCAGTACTTTGAGATGGAAGCCAACTTGAATAATGTTAGCATCCTCTGTTTTTGCATTCCTGATTTTTGTCAACATAATATTCATTCATTTGAGTAGATCTTTGTAGGCTTTCATATCCTAGGTTTCATGTTGATTAATGTTTCCTTTAAGCCTGCCAGTGTGATGCAGACCTGGACGAAGATTTTTCGTTGTTACAACCTTTGGATCTTATCACAAAAGATGTGCATGAACTTAGGCAAATTATTAGTGAAAGAAGGAATAAACTAAAGAAGGAGAGAAGTAAAGAATTAGAAAAGGAGCATGAAGCTGAACGCGGACGGGCAAGAGAAAAGGAAAGGCATCATAGGGAGAAAGAATTTGAAAAGGATAGGGAGAAGGAGAGGGTAAAAATTGCTAAAGAGCGTGAACAGCAGCATGTAAATAAGACTGACAAAGAAGTGGTCAGAGATCAAGACAAGGTTACTGCAAAGCATGAAGTGAAGACTGACAGGGAAGTGGTCAGAGATCAAGACAAGGTTACTGTAAAGCAAGAAGTGAATGGAACAGTTCGAGGTAATCTGCTGTTCGTGAAAATAGTTTACATTACTTATATCACATATGTCCTTTGTAGTGTGTTTTGTGTTCAGCTGCATTTTCTAAGCAGTAATATGTGATAAATTTTAATATCTTGTAATTATATTTTAGCTGTTATCCTTTATTTTCTATTCACCTTTACAGCTTTACTTGTTTCTTTGAATGCTTTCCCCTTCTAAAATTTAAGACACGTTTTCTTCATTATCGTGGTTGGATTAGAAAGCTGGAATGGCTTAATAATGACTAAAAAGTTGATCCCTTTATTCTATTTTGCTATCAAATCTGATTTTCAATATATCTTTTTTTATCTTTTTTTGAAGTAAAGCAATGAAATCATTTATTGTAGTTGATGCAAGTGTTTACACCACAGGACCCCTCTCCCCAAAATGCTGCTAGTGAGTATTCATTATATGTGGCGTATGAAAGTTAATGCTAAGTGATCTGTTTCAAACTTCCTATTAGTATTCTTCCTTCAAATATGGATGATTTTTTCTTTTGCTTCGATAGGACCAGAACCCATGGACATATGTACGACATCAACATCTCAGCCACGACAAATTCCTAGTTCAGATGTGATAATCTTGGAAGGCCATACTTCCGAGGTGAGGTGTATCTTTGATGCTTCTTTTGTTTGTATACTTTTTAATTTACTTTCATCTATATTGTTTATGCTGCAAAAGTCCCTGACAATTGTCCTGTTCACCATCCATTTAGGTGTGTGCTTGTGCATGGTGTCCTTCAGGATCTCTCCTTGCATCAGGGTAGGTATCTCTGTGAATTTTTTGCATACAAATATGTATTGACAAAAGGCCTTGATTTTTAATAACCTCTTCTCCTAGAATTGAAACATGTTCGGCAGAGGCATAATGAACTTCTGCAGGACCTAAGGCCTCAAATTTTAATATAAATAAAAATCTGAAGATTCATGTTTATGTCAATCAACATGATGATTATCTGTCATCAGGAATTCCGACTTAACTTTTCCTTGTTATCTTATTTTATATGTTATGTAGGTTCTTTACTGTTGTATAACATCATGCAATGACTTACATTTTGTACGATGCTATTTGATCTTTATTTTTTGTTGGTGTTCTGAAGCTTTTCTAAAAAATACATTTATTGTACCCTTTTAGTTTTGTGGTTTTGAGACTGGGATCCTGATAGATGGCTTCTTATAATAATCTTGTGCTTAACAATATCATCATTTCAATATTAAGGTCTGGGGATTCAACAGCTCGTATTTGGGCAATACCAGAAGGAAGATGTAAGTCTGGTTCACAGAGTGTCCCTTTGGATGCATTGGTGTTGAGGCATGTTAGGGGCAACACAAATGAAAAGAGTAAAGACGTCACTTCAATTGATTGGAATGTGAGTTCAATTGCATATTTTGATTTATATCAAGAAAATTACTTATATTTGTATGTTTAAATCAAAAGCTGTTATTTTACTCTGTTACAAAGTCATGTGAAGTTGAATCACCTCACACCCATTTTTCTCACCATATTAATACGAAGAGGATATACTATAAACTTCTGTACCATACTTATTTATCATATAATAATATTTAGAAAAAATCACACTCCCCTTTCTTGAGATGTACTATATTTTAATCTATTTTAATTTAAATGAACTTTTTAAAGGCGGTGAATGATTATGTACGAGCCTTCCATGGTTGTTCTCTTCAGTTTTATTTTAACTTGTAAATAATTTGAATCTTCATTATTGATTTAAGTACTTCAAAATATTATTATACCAGTCATTTTTACTAACTTATTAGGTTTGAAAGGCTTTCTGGATGACTTAACGTCTTGCCTTTTTAGCTTAATAGGCTTTTAAAAGTCTTGATCATGTATTTAATAATTAAGTTTTGCTTGACCTAGGCTTGACGTAGACTAGGTTATACAACATAATTTATTTCCATCACCAGTAGGGACCTCTCATCCATCCAACAGTTAATAAGTATTCCATTTTTTTATTTTATATTTAGATAATCACCATATTTCACGTGTGTGTGTGTGTGTGTGTCTATATATATATATATATATATATATTATTTGATCAGGAATCAATTTTGAATTTAAAAATTACCCCCTTACTATAAGATTTGAAATTTGAGGTTATTATCTGCAGTATTTGCTCATACTGTTTTATACCTTGAATTTACTTTGGTGTCCGTTGTACAGGGGGAGGGGACACTCCTTGCAACTGGTTCATATGATGGGCAAGCAAGAATTTGGACCACAAATGGTAGGCATTTTTATGTCCTTATATTTTATAATAGCATTTTTTTTTTTGTGAGCAAGTATTTTATGATAGTGTTTGAGGACTTATATGTGATTAGATAAACTCAAAGATGTTTTGTTCTTAATATTTGGTATAACACTTTTGTCTGCTATTATTTTAATGGGTTGGTAACTATGTTGAATGGACACTTCTGATTGAAGGTGTGTCCCAGACTCCCGGTGTCCGACACGACCCCGACAGTTGTGATTACACACCACAAGAGCTCAGCATCTCAGCACTATGCATTGTGATAGTCCCAATTTGGTTTTAGAAAGTCAATTGTATCTGTGGGTTGTTCATCTAAGAAACTGTTAATCATATATAATGGCTTGCCGACGAAATCATTATTAGCTAAAAGGATGGCACACCTATTAATCTTGTGTGTTGTTTTTAATTAAAAAAATAATTAATGAATAGCAAACTGATGGGTAATGATATTATACACTTTGCTGAACCTTGTGTATTTTATGACTGCCTGAATATGCATAGTTTAAGTGTATGACTTTCTCTCTGTCTTGTGAGGGTATTATTCTCCATGGATATATTGGGGCCTATTTGATTTTAGCCAATTTTTTCCTTTTTCATTTTCTATTGTTTTGAATTATTAAAGTGACATTGTTTTCCCTTTGCTTTTTTATTTTTTCCTTTCAAAGATTTATATAAGAAAGTGGGGAAACAACTATATTGCTTTCACAGTTTTTGTACAAATCTTTGTAAACATAAAGCAAAACTAAAACAAACTATCATTTTGGAAATTATTAGCAAAAACAAAAGGTTTTCTCAAAGCAAACAGGTTAATAGTATCTTGTTGCAGTCATCCTATTTGGTAAATCATTGTCCCTATTACTGTGTTTTTAAGCAGGCTCTTGCTACAATAGATTTTGATTCTAGGACTTAAACCTTCATCATTGTTTTGAAGTTGATCATGTGGTGGTTATCTTTGACTAGGTGAATTGAAGACTACATTAAGCAAACACAAGGGACCAATATTCTCTCTGAAGTGGAATAAGAGATGCGATTATATCCTGACTGGAAGTTGTGATCAAACTGCGATTGTTTGGGATGTGAAGGCAGAGGAATGCAAACAACAATTTGGATTTCATTCAGGTGAAAATTATGAATGTATATTTTAATCGAGAGTACTATAAAAAAATTCTTGGTGATGATTTTCTTAACCATATATACGAATGACTTTTTGATTGGGGCTTGATGTCTTGTTCAGGTCCAACACTTGATGTTGACTGGCGCAGCAATACATCTTTTGCCTCAAGTTCTACAGACAATATGATATATGTCTGCAAGATTGGTGAAAACCGCCCTACACAAACTTTTGCTGGACACCAGGTTCATACTTGAGACCTTATTTTGCAATACCACATTACACACTGCTACTTTTTATTCTTGAGAGGAGTTTGTCAATTACATTTTTGCAAAAAGCTAATAAAGGTTGGCAAGGTTTTCTATAGAGTAGTGGATAACCTTGGACCACGTCTTGCAAGACCGAGCCCAGGCTTCTTGAGATACTCTACTATTTAGTTGGGTTTTTTTTTTAATACGGGCAACACGAAATGAATTAATTGGATTGTGAATTCAGTTAGTAATTTTCTTTGATCTAGCAGAGTCCAACTTAACTAATTTGTAGGCTTTGTATTTTGTATCGTAGTTCACTGAGGTTGAAGGTTGAGAAATTTGAACAGTTGAATAATCTAGAATGATCAACTTGTATTTCACAACGAGGTTGCGCATATATATATATTAGGGGTTTGCTAGAACACACCCACTAGTTTTTATGTGGGAGTGTTTTAGCAAAGCTACACCTTAGGGTGTATATAACCACTTTTTAGTTATTCACTTGCTAAAACACTCCTAAAAAATAAGTGGGTGTATTCTAGCAAATGCCTATAGGATTTGCTAAAACACACCCACTTATTTTTCTAGAAGGTGTGTTGTAGCAACATACACCTTAAGGTGTATTTATCAACTTTTTAGTTAAAACTTGCTAAAACACTCCCACATAAATACTAGTGGGTGTGTTCTAGCAAATCCCATATATATATATATATATATATATATATATATATATATATATATATATAAATTAAGGAAAATATATCAACTAATAATAAATAGAGAATAATCAACATGAACATTTTTGTCTGTTGTATTTTCAGAAAGCATTAGTTTAGGATATATCATGAAAATGCAATATTGATTGGAAAAGTTTTACATGCCAATGATTTTTCTGCATTTGCAGGGGGAAGTTAACTGTGTCAAATGGGATCCCACAGGCACATTGCTGGCATCCTGCTCTGATGATATCACCGCAAAGGTATTACTTAGCTTCCTACTAATTGATCTTATATTGATCAAACATATGTATATATTTTTGGGTCTGATCAGGCTTTTTGGAATCATACTTTATTTTAAACAATTGCTTATTATTATCAAATAACTAAGAAGTAATTTCCGAAATCACTGTTTGTATTGTGGGCATTTGATGTTTATTGTTTGGGTTGGATGCATTGGTTGTAGATATGGAGTGTGAAGCAGGACAAGTATCTTCATGATTTTAGGGAGCATTCGAAGGTACCCCAAGTTTTGCTTGCATTTTTTTAGTGTCATTTTTTCTGTGGTTGCATATCAATATAAAGTACACATTTTGTGTTGTTGGGTAAACTAAATACTTTCTTTGTAGGAAATATATACCATCAGATGGAGCCCCACTGGTCCTGGTACAAATAATCCTAACAAAAAATTGCTGTTAGCTAGGTAAGCTAGTTACTGGTGAAATTATATTTGTTACTCTTGATTTCATGCATTTATTTATGGGAAATGCTAACAAGTGCCCTTGTTAAGAAGTCTAAAGAGGAAATTTGGTCTTGATAATTGTGTATTCTACACATTGAAACTTTAAAAAGTAACTTTTTTTTTTACATAAAACTTATCAATTATTTCCATCTTTGAATCCTTTATGCCCTTTATTTATATATACAAAACAACCAACGACAGAAGTCTTTTCCAATGCATTTATTTATGCTTTGCCCGAAATATAGAACTATTGTTTTCTCTATTATTCTACCCCCATGATCTTAAATGGATGGGTCATGACTATAATTCTTCAGCTGAAATTGGTAATGCTGTGAGTTGCATTGCTGTGTTAACTGAACTATTCAAAATGAAATGCTACCTTTGTCGTGTTACCTGGTTCCAATTGATTGTAATTGTCTGCTCTTAGTTTTCTGCCATTAGGCTCTTTGGTTGACTGCCCCTCCATCATGTCGGTTCTTGTTAATTAAATTGTAATTATGTACCATATATTCTATTGTGACAGAGATGCGGTGATACTACTGTTTAGTTTTTAATGGGATACACTGGGAGAAGTCCCGGTGTAGATAGCATGTGGGTTAGATAGAGACTTAAAGATTAGGGGAAAGGTAAGAAAGGAAAAGAAAAGGAGTGACAGCATGCAAAACTGGAGACCAGTAAGATTAGAGTATCTATTGTGATGCTCAAAAGTGCTGTTTCCGGAAGGATTGCGCTCATTTTTTCCTCCTCTCGTGTTTTCTATCTCCCGTCTGTGACTGTGTACCCTAATTCTGAAAGGGTCTTTTTCTTTCTAATTATTTGTTTTAGTCAAGGAGGCCCAGTTGCCAAATAATTCTGAAATCTTCATGATTATATGATGCTTGGAGTACCACATGTCATAAAGGAAGGAACCTATTCTTAGGGATGGAAGTGAAAATCACTGCGATGGAGAACTTCTTGAAAGAGCTACCTACTAGCAGCATTACACTACATGGGAAGAAGATACAAGTGTCTGTGGCTAATCCAATGGGAGCACAGTTAGCAAAAGAGGCTGCAGGAAAAGAGGCGCTTGCAGCCAGCAATCGATTTCCTGCACTTTCTGATTCAGCCTTGAGACAAGGCTGAAATTCAAACAGATGCTAGTGATGTGATCCACGGAACTAGTCCCATAGGAAGAAACACTTGTGAAGAGTGAAAGGCCCAAAGGTTTGTGTGGCTATAAGATGGAGGTATAAGAAAAGAAAGAGGGAATGATACGGGTTGTTTAGGTTAGTTACCGCTAAGAGGGAGGGAATACATATGTAAAGGGGGCACTATGAAGGGTAGGGAATGTGGGGAAGAGAACTGTTTAGAACTAGTATTTTACAATTTTTTTTTATCAGTTTGCAACCTTTTGTGAAATATTTCCATTTTGAGAGTTTTATTATTGTGAAGGTGCCTGCATGTTTTTTGCTTCTCTTGTTTTGTTTGGGTACTACGGAAAAAAAATGTCTGTCTTCATGTTAACAACTACATTGTCATCTTTTTGTGCAGTGCCTCTTTTGACTCAACTGTAAAACTATGGGATGTTGAACTTGGGAAACTCATCCACAGCTTGAATGGACACAGGTACTATCTTCATAGCTTTGGTTTATTTGTATGAGCATAGTTTAGTAACTTTGGGAAACTCGTCCTCCTCTCAGCTTCTTTTTCTGCTTCAAAGTTGTAGACATTTGGAGGAGGCCGATCAACATGAAGTCCTTAACCTTCACCTTGCAGTTTAAGAAATGTTATAGATCTATATGTGACACGTTCACATATAGAAAAATACAAAAATAGTGAAAGCAGGTCTGCTAGATTCTCCTTTTTTGTCTGACATGTTTATTGTGTCTTACAGGCAGCCTGTATACTCTGTTGCATTTAGTCCCAATGGTGAGTATATAGCCAGCGGGTCTCTTGACAAATCCTTGCACATATGGTCATTGAAGGAAGGAAAGATTATTAGAACATACAATGGCAGTGGAGGCATTTTCGAGGTCTGTTGGAATAAGGAGGGTGACAAGATCGCAGCATGTTTTGCCAATAATATAGTGTGTGTTTTGGATTTCAGAATGTGATCGTGGAAATGCTGTGCTGTCCTTGCTGGTACATCGGATTCTTTCATTTCTTTCCTTTAGGATAGATTGGTGGAATTGTATTTTGGTGGATAGGTTTCCCATTTTTATTTTTAGCCATAACTTAATGTTCTTGGATACTGTTGAAGTTTGTCACCATTAGCGAAAAGTAATTTATAGGAGTGCATCCGTAAAATGCAAAAATGTACAGATTCAGCTGTGGACAACATCCTGTGTAATTATCACTTGACTTCTGTAGTTTTTATTTAGTTGCATTTTTCTGCATTTTCTTCCGATTTCTTCCATTACAAATGTTCCATGGAAAAGGGAATGGGATGGGATGAAGGGTTTTTTTATTAATCATTTTTGTAGGAGTCCTAAAACATGAAATTAGGAGTTGTCAGGTTGTATTCTAAAACAGCTCTATATATTGGTATCTATCTTAGTTTTAGGGGGAGTTCAGCATTTAAACAGAGTAAAAATCATCTTATTGTGTAACAGGAATCGGTATTAAGTGAATTAGCTTTTTTTAAATATTAGTTTGTTTTATGTCATTGTACTCTTTTAGCCTTGAGGGTTGTATTTAAACTTGGTCTTGTGCGTCATTTGAAATCAATCAAACATTTCAACAGTTATCTTCTTCTCTCTGAAACCCTACAACTCTTACTCTCGAATATTCACAACAATTTCTCCTTTGCATTGGATTATATTCTACATTGTTAGAATCACTACACTTGAGGCTTAATCCATAGAATCTATTTTTCTTTGTCTCAATTGGTATCATGCATTCAATCTTGGGTGATTATGGTGGCTAAATACAAACTAATTAAAACTTCGAGTGCCCTTGAAGGGAAATAAAAGATGGAAATTGGTTTATGTTTCTTATGTGATGAGCCTATTACCATTATCAATTAAAGCACAAGAATATTAAGATAGTCATGAGGGATATTGACGAAGATGAAGTAGAACCAGAAGGCAACAATCTCTGACTAGATAGAGGTGGCCTTTCAGCAAGCAACATCAAAGAACCACAAACTAAAAAACAGAAGGAAGTTCGATGATTCCTGAAGATTCATGTCAATGTCCCAATTGTATATCGCAAACCCTAAGTTCAACACACATGAGAAACCCAAGTAGCTAACTTCATTGTTGTACCCTTTGAGTCAACAACCTAAATCACACCCTTTGACACCACCAACCCCAAAATTGATGTTCTCTTTAGCTTCTAATTATTCCAGCAAAGACAATCAAATCCACAAACATCTCCACTCCTCCTTGCTTCAAATTTTTTTCTCATGATCCGCTGATGTTCAATTATGGCGACACGCAGAAATCGTAGGGTAAAAAAAAATCGTGATAGACTCAGTTTTTGAAATTAAATGAAGATGGAGTGTTCCGTCAAAGCCTCTTCAGTATTAAGCAATTGTGACGACACCCACTATGTTCTTCCGGTTTGGATTTTGACAAAAATTCCACCACCGGAACCACCAAACAAGTTACCACTTATGTGAATAATTTTTGTGTTTTTCTTGCATTATTTTACACTCTCAATTATGATGTTAGAGATTTTGTTACTAGCACCGAGCATTTCACATCAACAACACTACACCGAAATTTGTATTCAACTTCAATGTTGCAAACTGTCTTCCAACAGTTTGAAGAAATGAAAGTGTCATGTTGCTGCTTGGAATTTTATCAGTAGCAAGTTCATGAATAATTAGCTGAAAGATGTTGGTTTTGATTTGTCGAAAGGACTAAGTATGATATGTATTGCTCCTGATCATTGCACCTTGATCAATATGTTGCATTGGAGCTCTTTGAAGTTTTTATCTGTGGAAGAATCATTAATTATGATATTATCAAAGCAAACTTTTGGTTAGGATTTATGTGGTTAATTCTCTTGCCATCAAGTCTTTTGATAATAGTTTTCTTCTTGTTGCTCACGAGGTATTTCAGGAAGTAAGTTCGGTTCTTGTATATGATAAATGAGAAGCACTGGATGGAAAGAAATTGGCGGCTTATTGTGGCAAAAATAAAATCTTGGCTTTGGACTTGGTTACGGAATTGAGGTGTAAATTGGAATTTGCAAGCGTTGTTCTTCTTGACAGTATTTTGATGCCTACTAATGCTCATGTTAAAGGTAGAATGTTGCAACTAGTGAAAGGTGACACAAGTATTGAATTCACATGTAAGTTTGGAGCCTCATATGCTGAGTTAGTTTTTGATTCTGAAACAACAAAAGGAGTTGCTATTGGCCAAAGTTTGCAGGAAGTTCATCATGCAAAGGTGAGTTTATTTTTTAGAAATGTCGATCATTTCACATAAACTTTTTCTGTCCGAATTCATCTCCCTCAAGATCCTAGGTAGGTAGAAGTTTAAATGAATTATACTTCAGATTATCTTTTTGACTTAGTCTTTCAGAGTTATGAATTGGTGTCTTGTACTTGGTCCATGTTGAGCATAGTGAACTTTTGGGCTTCATTTTGCAGTTAAAAAATGTTGGTTGGAAGAGTAACGAGAACTTTCCAGTTAAGTTTGATGTAGCAAGCAATTTTGTACCTTTTGACAAGTCTGCAACTTTTTGGGTACTGCTGGATCCTCCTCTTTCGCATGACAACGTTCAAATTGTATCCATGTATAGCAAGCTAAATGCAAAACCAATGAGAGACTATTGTTTTGAAACTATTTATCATAGGAAGAATTTTGATGTTGATAAAAAATGAAATACCACATTTGAATTATGGGAATTTGTTAGTTGTTTTGGGTTCCTTGTAAATCAAGAGGATGTTCAAATCTATCCTATGCAAAACTAGGATTAAGAGTGTTGAGTTTTTGAGTGCATTGCTCTCGGTTGTTTTGAACTCCAACGGGAAGGTGTTCAGCTATGTGGTTGCCTCATTAAACATTGCTGAAACAAAACCTTTCCATTTGGGGTATAGTTCACTAGCTTGTACAATTGGGATTGTTGATGTATTTGAGGCGATTGACCACATGCATGATGCATCAACATGGAAGTTCTCATACTGTTTGCATGGTTACAAAAAACAGTGAAGTGGCCAAAACTTTCGCACATCAAGTTGACAATGGTGTTGTACTCCACAATGTCGGGACAAGGTTTTGTGATGGGGCACATTTTGAGCTTGTTGTATTCCTCTTAGATAGAGTATAACAACCCATTGGGTGCGGTTATGGTGCATAAGGAAATCCTTATGCACCCTGCATAAATCCAGAAATGGTTTCTGTGAGTTGTACTCCAAAACCATTAGATGTACTTAATGGTTTCCA
>Ga0209282_1001005_pt1 | contig 14796 bp, 9 predicted proteins | sample Mtrugardesep15_FD_187529 | JGI IMG/M metagenome (GOLD analysis project Ga0209282, IMG submission 187529) | Root nodule microbial communities of legume samples collected from California, USA - M. trunc garden sep15 (SPAdes) (version 2) | ecosystem: Host-associated > Plants > Roots > Nodule...
ACACACGAGCCAGTAGGAAGCAACAAATTCAAGTACTTATTCATAGTTGTTGAGGAGTTTAAGACAGCATCAGAAGAAGCAACAACATGTTGATGATTAAAGACCATTAAAATATTGATATACCACCTCAGCACCCATAATTTTAAAGTGTCCTGTGTATGAGTCGTATATCTTGTGCATCCAACATTTATTGCATTCATATCGATGTAGGCTAACAAACTCTTTCTCAAAACAATTTCTCTCAAGTGTGAGTCTCTCACTTCTTATAATTGCATTGCAGTTACAACTAATCGCATACGCCTCCTGACTACAATGCTAAGAATACTTTTGATACAAGTATTCAATATAATAGGATCGAATCCCGCTCCCCCATCAAGCCTAACAGAGACCGATACCATTTGTTGGGAGTCTTGAGAAGTGGCAAGAGTAACAATACCACTAAGAGATTGTGACACTTCATCTCGACACATAACCTTGAGACAATCAAAATATGGATTGTTTGTTTATATATCGAATTTTTAGCTCATTTATTTATAATTGTAGTAAGGTTAACCATTCACACTTAACAATAGTGATATTTGGATCCATAAGCAAATGTATATATGTTTAGCTATTAAATTACCAAATTGATTTTCTCGAAGAAAATTGTTTACTTGGCTTAATTTACAATTTTTCCTGTGGATTCATTAGACAACTTTATGTTGATTCGAGTTAAACTATAATCAAATTATTTAAACATGATACCTTGTGGATTAAAATAGAACGCACTTGGAAGGAAAGACCACACTAAACCAAGTCAATTAATTTATTTGGTAAAGATTAATCATCGTAGTACTGATGATTTGGAACAAAAACAGGATCAGCAAGAAAAAAAGTTTTAAGGCAAATTATAGAGGCTTACAAGTTACAACTCAAACTCCAGAAGAAAGAGCACTGACCAGAGTTACTAAAAATTTAAAAGATAAATATGTTGGCGAAGAACATGCCTAAAAAATGCCATAAAGAAAAATATCCAAAAGATATCATAGAAGCTTTGCTGGTCCTGTGAGGAAACTTATCTTCCAGATTGAGACAATCAGGCTCCAACAAAACATTGCTCCTATCCAAGTTAGAAGCTAAGCTAGCAACACGAATTTGTCATGTGGTGAGGATGTGTCATGTGTGTCAAGAATTCGTACAACAATTTTCATAAAAAATTAAAAAAAAATTAAAAAAAAATTGTACAACAAAAAACTAGAAGATTTTGTTCATATATCAAGTATGAATAAGAGTCTCAAGATAGATTTTGTCCCTGTGATATTTTCATTAATTGATCTTGCGTCTTTTATAAAAAAAAAAGGGGAATATGTGAGAAATTTGTCAATTTTAAGGAAATAAAAAGTGGAATGGTTGTCAATTTCTAAATAATGTACTATTTAGCAAGATCACTGATGCCTAGATGAGATGGTAATAAAACTTTGAATTTCTTTCCTAGAAGAATAACAATGAAATTATAGGTATGCAACATATCAAGATAAACACAATGAAGCGTGAAAAGGTTGCAGTCACTACCAACCAATAGAGGTAACAAGGTATAAGTGTCGAAATGAGTTGAGAGGTGAATGCTCGTCACATATATTGCTACTACTTGCTGGTGATCGCTACAAAGATAGCTAAAATCATGCATGTGTCCAGGAGTCCGAACTTGAAAATCGATTTATTTATTTTTTGAATGACAAACGTTAGTAATTAGTTGTTAGATTAATTTTTTTTGCTCCGTCTGGGTTTGAAAATCGATTGATAAGAGTGTAAATGAAACAAAAATAGAAACATTAAATGAAACAGTGATCATGCGGAATGTAGAAGTTATCCAAAACCAAAGATGCATTTCAGGGAATCTACATACTAGAATTTCTCCACTACTCCCACAATAAAATGCATTTCATAAGAGTGTAAATGAAACAGTAATTGATCAACATAAGAAACATGAACTGGCATTGATGCATATCCTTTGTCAAGAAATAAGAAAACACAAAGACTATAATCTAAACCACTGGTAATATATTGCAACAATATTGTTGCTGTCAATTTCTCTCCAAACAAGCAGAACTGATTTTGCTAAAAGCATTTTGATATTGAACATGTTTGTTAGAGAGAAAATTCTGGAGTTTCAAACTCGAATTGAGCATCTAGCAAAATGATTAGATCCAATAACTAAAGGCCCCTCTTGAAACTTTTCATAATCAACAACTCGTGCAGGTTTAGTTAACTCTTTCAATGATTTAGGTCAAATGGAGAAAAAAATTGTATATCTGCTTATCGTTATTGTCACTCTTATGAAATGTTTGAGATAATGTCACTGGTATTAGATAATTCCATCAATATCATCTAATGAAATTTATACGAAAGTCAGATAGAACGATCCATGCACTGGCATTAAACAAATGCAGCAATGAAGAGAAGTATAGACACAAAATGGAGAGGATCTCAACCCGTTTAATAACAGAAAAAATGCAGTTGTTGTAGTTTCTCAAAGTTAAACCAGTAAAGCCATCAGCTTTGATAGCATCAAGGAAGCTAAATTCATTGTCTAACCATAAAATACGAGACACTGAATCAGCATATATGAGACAAAAGTCAATCTCAGACCAATAGACAACTATAATCTATATTCTATAATCAAATTATTTAAACATGACATCAAGTTCAAACCTTGTGGATTAAAAAACAGTAGTTAGGAGGAAAAACCACACTAAACCTAGTCAACTAGGTTTTTCGGTAAAGATTGATGAGTAATTCGGGCCAATAATATGATTAAAAAGAAGAACTTATAAGGCAAAAAAGTGAGGCTTACAAAAAATTCCAGAAAAAAAAAAACACACATATACCACAAATTAAAAAGCTAGATATGTTGGAGAAGAACATGCATCGAAAATGCCATAACGAAAATTGTCCTGGAGATATCATAAAGGCTTTCCTTGTCTTGTGAGGGAATTTACCTTCCATATCTCTCCTCTACAAGATCAAAACCATCAGGCTCCAACGAAATACTGTCCCTCTCCAAGTTAGAAGCTAAGCTAGCATCACGATAATCGCATCCGCCGCCAAAACAGAGGTGGTGAGGTGTTCTGAGAATTCGAACCACCAAAAAGGAGAGGGTTTTGTTGGTATATTAAGCGAGTAAGTCTCGACGTAGATAGAAAAGTGACTGTTGGAGAGATTTGTAAATCTATGAAAGTATATAGAAAAAATTGGAAAGGTTGTCAATTTTAAAAAAAACAAATTATAGATCGTATTCAAAACCAGAGGAAATATTAACTGTCAAGAGGAAAAAGAAGGAAAAAAAACTTCAACACAACAGTTAGATTTTTCATTAATTGTTTGACGTCTCTACCCACCACTTTAATTAAAGCCATGTCGTTTTCCAAACAATCTTATAATGTACGTCCATCATATCTCAAATAATCAATGTACGGAATTGACCCATTTTAAGCTTTAACCAATAGATTAGCCTTGTTTAATTACGTGGGTTTCTATTTATATTTCGTAAATCTCCTGGTTTTAGTTGAAAAGGTTTGAATATTTTACACTATGTTAACAAAAGTTAAGATAAAAATACTTGAGTATTGTAATGAAACATATAGGTCTAGTTTAAATTACTTGTAAGCTTGCGATAAGATCATTAATTGCCTAGATGAGATGATAACAAAACTTTGAATTTCTCTCATAGAACAATGATGATGAAATTCACTTAGTTCAACTAAAGAGAGATGTGCCAATTGCATAGTATTGCATAATTAGAAAAGCAACATATCAAGATAAACACAATGAAGCGTGAAATGGCTGCAATCAATACCAGCCAATAGAGGTAACAACTAACAAGATATACGTGAGGAAATGAGCAGAGGTGATTGCACGTCAGTCATCACATGTATTGCTTCTAATACTTACTGGCAATCGGTAAAAAGATGGCTAAAATCATGCATGTATCAAGTTCACACAAGTCCACTAAATTTGAATGAGCATATCATTATGCACATAAAACAGTTGAAGAAACAAGAAAACCATTATCAAACAAGGATATTCTTCATCTTCTTGGAGCGGCCAGAAATCTGAACTTGAAAATTTATTTGATATTGTAAACAATGTAAATGGTGATTCTAAAACAAATTAGTAGTTGATCATGCAGAGTGGAGAACTTAACCAAAACAAAAATGCATTTCAAGGAATCTACATACTAAAGATGCATTTCATTAGTGTAAATGAGATAGAGTAAAAAAACCCAAAGACTGTATCTCTGACTTCCACTTAGCACATCTACACCACTTATAATATATTGTGACAATATTGTTGCAGACTTACAGTTAATTTCTCTCCAAACAATCAGAATTTTCCTTGCTCAAAGCACTTTTGTTCGAGAGAAAATGTTTTTTAATTTCGAATTGAGCATCTTGTGTCACAGTAAACATGTTAGCTGATCCAATAACTAAAGGCCCCTCTTGAAAATTTTCTTAATCGCGCAACTCATGCGATCTAGTTAATCACACAGAAACATTAAACATCTTGCTTATTGCATTATGATACCACTTTTATTATGTATATCTCTAATTAACTAAAGCATTGTCATATGTTGGAACCATTCTTCAATGACAAATTTCTCTCGTACAACGAAATCTATTGATCAAATCACTAATAACAGTGTGCCAGTGGAATCTACAGACACAATTTTTACCTATCTCTTGAATCAAATGTGTTTAATATACTACAATCTTGTATAATGATTGATCAAGGTTTATAAAATTTTAGACAATTCCATCAAAAGTATCTAACGAAATTTTTAAGACAGATAGAACCGGTCAATGCACCAGCAGAAAACAAATGCAGCAATGGCGACAAGTATAAGCACAAATTTAGCATGTTCAGTAAGACAATAACAATGAAAAACTGCAATCCTTGTCGTTTTTCAATGTTAAACCAGTAAAAACATCAACAACTGCAATTCGATATCAAATTTTCATAGCATCAAGGAAGCTAAATTCATTATCTAATCATAAATACGATACACTGAATCAGCATATATGAGACAAAAGTCAATCTCAGACACAATACACAACTACTATGAACCAAAAAACTGAAATGAAACAAGCAGAAGTAAAGTAACATAATAATAAAGATAATAATACTAGTAACAATAATTAATTAATTACCTAAAAGTAGTACATCACACCACCACATATACCCAAAAACAAATCGTGCATCATCCAAAAGTAACAAATTTCGTATTCAAAAATGAGATCGACGAGTTGAATCAGTTCTGGCTGTCGCTCTTCCTTCCAGTCCCTTCTCCATCTCTCAGTTCCAACAACTTTCCAGCTTCTTCATCACTCTGTTGAGCCTTCTTCTGCGTCTCAGAAGCCTTAAGAGCCTGCAACTTCGAATGATTATAATACGCAACCCCCAAAAACGCCAACCCATAACCAATCAAATTAATTGGTGTCACCGTATCCTTAATCACCGACCACGAGAATGCAATCAACAACCAATCCTTAACAACCCCAGCAACATTCATAGTCAAAGCCGACGTCTTCCCAACAAGCAAAAACACAGCAAGATTCAAAGCAAAAGCACATAGCGAATTTGTCCCAAAAATCGCGAAATCCAAATGAAAACTTGAATTATCCCTCAATGAAGGATACTCAACAATCAGCCAAGGAACAGATAAAAACACCAAACAACACGGAGCAATGTAATACAACGAAGTAATCGGATTCAACGAAATCCCCTTCGAATTAAGCAAAATCTGAATCAAAACCAAACGTGTAGCTTCAAAAGCAACAGCCATAAGCTGAAGTGTAACACCCCAAGTATCAAATTTAGCTTCACCATAAGCAGCAACAGCAACACCGAGCGAAATCGAAATCATATTCGCCATAGTTTCATTCTTAAAACCTTCTTTCTTAAACAAAACACCAATCGAATAAACAGCAACAGGCATAAGCGCTTTCAACATCTGAATAAACGAAACAGATAAATAAATATACGCAGAATTGGAAAACCATAACGAAAGCGAGTAAAGTGCACCGATTGGAACAACAGATTTGAGATACAGATCGCGTGACATTGAAACAGGTTCAACAAGCTTGAAAACACGAACGAGAACGTAAGCGAGGGAAGAACAAAAAGCCATATGAATCATGGTTAGAGAGATCGGGTAAGGCCAATTGTACATCTTACGATCTAAGATGTATTTGTTGTAAACGATAACGGTGAAGCTGAGGAAGATCCAGATTGCGACGTAGGTGTATGAGAGGATAACCTTCTTCACAACGCCATCGGAAACCGCCATTTTTGAAGGTCAACCCTAACCCTAACCCTACGAAAGATTGAAGTGGAAGGGATGAAGTTGAATTGAATTTGAGGAATAATTGAGATTAGAGATGCGTTTTTGTATTGTTTTGAGATTTTTAGATCTAGACTCTCTCACTTGAGAGTGAAGGATAGTATTAAATTGTGACACTTGGTAACTTATCATTATTTTGGGCTGGGCTTTCTTGTTTGATACCCAGTAGCTTAGAGATATTTTTTTTTAAAAATGAGTATCATCAGTATGTCTAAAGAGACTAATCTCTCGAGTCTTATGAAATTTAAATAGATGATGTTAACGTTGTAGCATGCTGGAGGTTGGATTCGAACTCACGATTAAATTAGAAAAGACTTGTATCATCTCATCTAGACAATCTTGGATTGATCTAGTAGAGATATATCGATTTTTGTATTTTATTTTATTTTTTAAAATACTAACAATTCATGTATTGAATGGTCAAAAAAGAAAAATAATATGTAGGGGAGAATAGTCAAATTTGTACACTTAATAGTCCTAATAATACGTTAAAATAAGGGATAAACAAGTTTTCAATCCTTATGAATGTATTAAATTTCAATTATAGTTTCTCAAAAAAAAAAAAACAAGTTTTGATACTCTAAATAATAAGTCATTAATATCATTTTTATTGTCTATCACAATTTCATTTGACCTACATGATGGCCACTTCACCACAAACAGTCGATCACTCTTTTATTGAAAAAGAAAAATATATGAATTTGGCTTAAAATATAGAGTTGATTGTATTTTTATTTCTTTTTGATCGAGAAGTTTTGATATCATATATTTTATGACATGATTTTCCGTATTGAGTATGAACCAATTTATATAAGGAAGATAATACATGAAGTTTGATGTGTGATGAAACGCATACGGGGTGAACTTGGGTTTTTCAAATAAAAAGAGAAAATGAGTTTTTGTTGAAATACAATTGAAATTTAAAATATTTTTGAAGTGTATTATTTTTTTAGCGTTGACCCATAAGGAAATCCAGGTGTGTTTTCTTTCATTTGAAAATAATCGATTTTAAAAAATAACTTCCTATTAGTTTGTTTTAATAGTTTTCTTCTAGATAGTTTTCTAATTGTTTCCTTTTAGTAATTTATCTAAAAATTAAACAAATAGCCTCATTTTTCAAAAGAATAAATATTTTTTAAGTAATGTTTTGGATAAAAAACTGAGGCGTTACACTATAATTATATATAAAGAAAAATACATGAATTTAAGCCTTCTTTTTCCCTTTGAACTTTTACCTTTCATTTAAAATATTTTATTTATTGTTTTATCCCTTTTATATATTATTTAAATTATTAAATAAAAAATAGTTAAATTCTATTAAAATATGAACTACCCCACTGCAGTATAAATAATATTATCTATAGAAAAATATGAAGGGAATTATTATTTAAGAAATAGTTTTTGAAAGGTAGTTAAGAAATAAATAATTAAATTCCATTAAAATATATACAATATGCTAAATACCATATATAAAAAGAGCGTATTTATCCCGCGAGTTTAACTCAGTTGGTAGGGATATTGTATTTTATATGCAGGGTCGAGGTTCGAACTCTGGACACTCATCTTTTCTACAATTGAATTGTGTGAGCTCTAGCCACTAGAATACTTGACAAAAAAAAACGTATTTTAATTTTATTTGTAAAAGAATTTGATCATAGTATATGTTGGAATTGTTATCTCCTTTTTATACAATCAAGCGATGTAAAAAAAATAGACAGACATATACATTTATGCTAGCTAGTAAACTATAAAAATAATTCAAATACATCTTCTTCTTTTTTTGAGCAAAATTCAAATACATCTAAAGTAAGAAATATTTGACTATAATATTTTCTTTTTTTATGGAAGATACGGAATGTTGTTGTTTGTCAACATATTTTTAGAAAAATGACATTTGAACAATTATTTTATAATGTAACAATTTAGTGATAACTTTTTCTTTAATGTTTATATTATATTTTTATTTTTTCTTTCTATTATTTTAATTTTCGTATTAATCATATTTTTTTATAAAAATATGGTTGTTTATTGGATTGTTAAACAAATGGATGTTGAAATAACTCAACATTATTGTTAAGTTAGGTGGAATGTTTATTTCCAGTTTGATTTACATACAAGCAGACTTCAACAAAGGTAGAACTATAGAACAATCAAGTCAAACCGCACAACTTTTCGTTTATGGATGGTGTCCTAGCTACTCACTAACATTTGTCAAATGTATCTCCTATCGTTGGTTTCCACCTTTTATTTTTTGCTCATTCATTCGTGAAAATAAAAATGTATTTGAAGAACTATATCGTATAAAAGAATATGTTTATTCTATATAAAAAAATTGCTTATTGTATTTTTTATCTCTATACATCATACCCATGAAAACAGTCTCCCTTTTTTTAAAATAAAAACTCTTTGATTCCTCAAGTATCACATGTATTAGTAATTTTGATCCCAATTTTGTATTTTTGGTGTTCATTGGTGGTTCAAGTAAGTTTGAAGTAATAACTCTCAAATCTAATGAGTTCATAATGTTATGCAGTGAGTTGAAAATGTTTCGCAGTGAGATCAAAATGTTTCCTGAAGTCTAATTCAATTAGTCTGTTATGGCTATTACTCATGTTAGAGTTTGTTATTCAATTCTAACTGATTTGTATTGGGTTCCAAGCTATATATAAAGCCTTGGGAATGGGAATTGAGATCAATGTGAGATAAATTCATTAATTAGTTCTAAGCACCTAGAGTGAAGATTATAAAGATTGGGAGAAGAGAAAGTTAGATAAAGAGTATGAATTATGTATCATTTATAAAGAGTTTTTCATATTATACTAGACTATTCAAGTCAGATTTTGTCTCCCTGATGTAGGAGTTCATCTCAGAACTGGGCAACCTAATTTCGTTTGTGTTTTTACAATTTATAATTCATATTCTTGATTTTATGCACACAGTTGATTATCAATCAATCGACCTACATTGGAATTTATTTTTGTTAAAAAACTCTACACAATGAAGATGTAACCAAGAAAGTCAGTTGAAGATCACATTGATTCATTGTACAAGATCGTTCTTGATCTTCGGAAAATGGATATAGAAGTTTATGATAACGAAGACCAATCAATGTCGTTAATTGTTATTAAACTCTTTGCCAAGTATGATAATCGTTGTAGTACTTTTCTTTATGAAATAGATTCAATCTCTTTGGAAACACTTTTCTTAAAGGATTTGAAGATGAAATCTGAAAAGAATGAGGAATCCAATGGTGAAGAGTTGTTTGCAAAGGGGAAATACTGTGTTAGAAAGAAGAATAAAAAATAGAAAGGGAAACACATGAACAGGGAGAAATACATGTAAGTGTTGAAAAGCTTTCAACAATGAATGTCTACAGAGGAAGAACAAGAAGTTCATAATGATGATTGATGACATGCTGTTATTGCATGTTTTTATCGGTTGTTTTGGTGTTTTTATCGAGTCTATAGCATTATTAGACAACATGGAGGTGCAAAAAGTAAGAAATTAGAAAAAGTTAAACTTACAGCATCGTGTCACAATTTCTACCCAGGATTTGGAGTTTCCCACCGCCTATAAAATCGTTACACGATTGCAAAATTGTGACATGATTTTGACAGCATGCACAACACTTGCCTATTTAAGCTTAAACTTGTTTCAGAAATAAGGGTTCTAAATTTTGGAGATCTAAAGCACAATTTTGAGAGCACAAGACTGAAGAGGTGTCTATTACATTCAGTTCATAGTCAATCTTTGTAAGTTTTAATGTTTCAATTGATTATGTTATTTGTAATTCAAATTACGAGTAGCTAAATCTGTAGAGATTAGGTCTTGAGATGATTCTGATGTAGGCTTGTTTGAAACATGTGGCTGTGAAGCTATATTGCTTATGAATATTAGTTTAGTTTTATTCAATTCAATTGTTCTTAATGCTTTTTATACACTGGCAATATATGACATGAATTCGCGAGAATAAATGACTACTGACCATAGCTTTCAGCTTAGACCTAATTGAATTGTTCAAATAAACAGAATTAGTCTAGGAAAAGATAATCGTTTATTTGAGATATTAGGTTAACGCTTTGAAAACCTTCCAGGAACATCAGACCACCTAAAGAATTAGGGGTTGTAATTCAAGAAGAGGGTTATGACTCAAGGTAATCATCGTAAAACTAAAACAATATTCATAATAAATAGGTGCAGTCACCAAACAGTCGTAATCAATGGTTTTAAAAGACCCGATCTCATCTCTCCTTTTATTTTCAAAACAATTAATATCTTTCTTAATTTTTATGCAATCAATCCAACTGCTTAGGGCGACCCTCAATTTCACACATCCGAGATAATAACCTTATAGCTAAATTGAGATTAACATGGTCCTCGTGGATACGAACTTTGATTTACTACTTTGATAGTTTTAGTACACTTGTTAAAATTCTATCAAGTTTTTGGTGCAATTTTGTGATGACATGTTGTCATTACATGTTTTTATCGGTTATTTTGATGTTTTTATTGAGTCTATAGCATTATTAGACAACTTGGAGAAGAAAACCGGGCTTTTTGCACCGATCCAGCTTGGAAAACAAGTTGGAAGCAATTTTTGCTCGCATCCAGGTGTAGATGGCGCCTATAGGGGGCGGATAGCGCATAAGGTAATAGCAACACTGCCTCATGTGCAGATGGCGCATAACCAGACACAAATGGCACATGAGGCAGCCCCCGATGTGTGAATTCTTGTGTTTTTTCTCCCGTTTTCGATCGTTCTTCTGTTTGGAAACTCATAGGAACTTGATATGAATTCTCTTCACTTTGTACGTACTATCTTCATAAACCTTCTAAGAACCATTGACTTCAATCTTCATATCCTTGATCCCTCACTTAATGTTTTGATTTGTCGATTTACATGATTTCTGACTACAAAACACTTAAAACACCTATGTAGTTCATGATCTAGGATAAAATTGTATTACAACGACTCAAGTGAAAACAATACAATATGTTCGTGACAACTCATTTATCTCTCAACTTATTTGTCTTGAAATGCAAAGAAAAGTACTAAAAATATAGTCAAAAATGTCATATGATACTCCGTCATCATTGAGGATACCCGACTTACACAAAAAAAATTATACATTGTCCTATCAACTGAGTTAAACTCACATAGACAAAAAGTCCCCAACACATTTTTAAATTTTTAAATTGATGATAAAATAATTTGATTTAAAATCTTTGTTGAGACAATATTAATTTCAAATAAAATTTTCTTAATTTTAATTTTGAAAATAGTATATTAAAATACCTTTTTTATTTGAAAAAAAAGTATTTTTATCAAATAGTAAAATTTTGAAAAAAATATCTCAACTACATTCACTAAATACTCTATTAATGCCTAATAATGTTCATTAAATTCCACCAACACTTTCCCTTTCCACTTCTGTCTGTCCGTCGTTAGGGACAGAAGACCCACTTAACGACTAATCAAGACGAATTACCCCCCCTCTCTCTCTCTCTCTCTCTAGGTTCCTTCTTCACTCACTCTTTCTCTTCAACCCCAAAACCTCTCTCTCTCTCTGCAATGGAAACCAACAAACAACAACACAAGAAGAAAAAATGGTTCCTACCACTCATCTTCTCTCTACTCCTCACCACCTTTCTCATCCTTCTCTCCATCTTCATCTCCTCAGATTCCTCTTCCTTACTCTATCTCACCCACTCAAGAACAAGCAAAAACACGCCTCATTTCGTTGAATCAAAGCTTAGAATATCTTCAACATCACCCCCCAACTCAGTTCCAAGGATCGCTTACTTGATCTCAGGTTCAGTTGGTGATGGAGAGAGTTTAAAGAGAACCCTTAAAGCCCTTTATCATCCAAGGAATCAATATGCTGTTCATTTGGATTTAGAAGCTTCTCCTAAAGAAAGATTGGACCTTGCTAACTTTGTTAGAAATGAACCACTTTTTGCTGAATTGGGTAATGTTAGGATGATTGTTAAGGCTAATTTGGTTACTTATAGAGGTCCTACTATGGTTACTAATACTCTTCATGCTGCTGCACTTTTGTTTAAACAAGCTGGGGATTGGGATTGGTTTATTAATCTTAGTGCTTCTGATTATCCCTTGCTTACACAAGATGGTAATTTGTACCCTCTTTCTTCTTTTCTTGTTATTTACTTTTTTGAATTTTGAACACTAAAGTTTGTGTTTTGGTGAAAGAAACAATGCAATGTTTTTGTTTTGTTTTTTGTTTGTGTTTTGGTTGTAGTTTAGTAGTGATGTTTTGTTTTGGAATGCAATTTTTATGTTTTAAGAATTGATATTTCTCTATGATATTTTTGCCAACTGTATTATTTTGTTGTTGCTAATTTTGTTCCTAGATAAATATAGAAACTTTCTGAAAAGTTAAATGAGTGATCTAGTTCTAAATCTGTGTTCAATTAGATAAAACTTATTGTAACTCACTAGTTTATGCACATGTATATTGGATGCATACTAATATTCTTAAAAGGTTATTTCTTGTGTGAAAATTTTGATGGTTTGCTTCCAAAATTGATTTGGATTGAAATTGGATTATATGCTGCTTTCGGGGCGGCAAATTATCAGCTTATCAAATTATCATCCTAACAATCTAGATGTATTGTTTTGATAATCATGTACTGACTCTTTCACTTTACTACATTTTTTTTGTGCAACAGATCTATTACATACACTGTCATCTATTCCAAGACACCTTAACTTCATTGAGCACACTAGTGATATTGGCTGGAAGGAGTATGTTGTTAATCCTTTCTTCCCTTTATTTTAATGTAGCATGCAATTTTACTTGATTTTCTTCATCAACTGAATGTAGCATGCAATTTTGTGAAATATCGAATTTATCTTTTCTTTGCTGTTTTTGTTTTTTTGATAGAGATCAGAGAGCCAAGCCTGTTATAATTGATCCGGCTCTTTATAGCGTCAATAAATCTGATGTGTTTTGGGTGACAGAGAAAAGAAGTGTTCCCACAGCATATAAGCTGTTTACAGGTGAGAAACCTGGTTTCTGATGCTTCTCATATTTTGTTAGTTTCTTCACTCCCGCTCAATTAATCTGTTGTCTTAAATTTGTAGAATGTTTTGGTAGTGAGGCATGTACGCTTGCATATCTAAGTTGAAGATATTAGAAATATGAGAAAAGAATGATAGTGTCGTAAATCCAGTTTATAAAAAACTCAAGTAGTTGTGGCTTTGAGTATGATTACTCAGGAGTGCTGGATCATCTTTTCACTTTTTCATTAGCTTTTTACCTGAATCTACGAGATACAACACCTAGTCATCAGCTTAGTTTTTTCATTACCTGTTCATACCTGGAAGGCATAGAATCTAGAGAAATTAACATGAATTCGTTTCGTTTGTCCTATATCACATCTGTGCTATATGATTCATGATTGCTATTTGATTTTGCTTAGGTTCTGCATGGATGATGCTCTCTCGCCAATTTGTCGAATATATGTTATGGGGATGGGATAACTTGCCTAGAATAGTGTTAATGTATTATGCCAACTTTCTATCTTCCCCTGAAGGATATTTCCACACAGTCATCTGCAACGCTGAGGAATTCCGTAACACTACAGTGAACCATGACCTCCACTTCATATCATGGGACAACCCTCCGAAACAACACCCACACTTCCTTACAGCTGAACACTACCAAAGTATGGTGGAAAGCAATGCTCCTTTTGGTCGAAAATTTGGCAGGAACGAGCCCCTCTTAGATAAAATTGATACCGAGCTATTGGGACGAAATGCTGATGGTTATGTGCCTGGTATGTGGTTCAGTCATGCAAATCCAAACATCACCAAACCATATTCTTTTGTTAAAAATATCACTGAACTTAGACCTGGCCCTGGTGCAAAGAGGCTTAAACACCTTATCAATGGTTTATTATCAGCCGAGGATTTTCGTAAAAATCAGTGTTCTTGAGATATCATTACTGTTTTTTCTATCGCTTATTAGAGTAACATGCAAACGATTCATATTGCTATGTCCACTTGATACAAGAGACTGCTTTGAGACCAGTCAGGAAAGATGAGAAAAGAGAACACAGAGGATAGCAGCTTCTAAAGAATCACAGCTTATATATTTTTATTTACACTAATTTTTACACGATCAAGGATTTGTTGTCCATGTGTATTATTAAATGCTTCACATTATTCATTAAATTTTACTGGATTACTATGACAAGCCACCAATGCAATTGTTGTACTCTGTAGAATGTCTTTGTAGCAAATAAATTAGTCTAGAGGGATTTCAGTGTGTAACACATGCTTGTGTCTATTTTTTTTTGGTGGTGCTGCTTGCGTCTATTTGATTGTAAACTAGGAAGTACGGATACTGTCATTTAAATATTATCTATAGATTTCCTTTTACAGCTGAGAATCT